>Ga0210043_1001716_pt1 | contig 16836 bp, 31 predicted proteins | sample CryGeymet201501t_FD_183990 | JGI IMG/M metagenome (GOLD analysis project Ga0210043, IMG submission 183990) | Groundwater microbial communities from Crystal Geyser aquifers in Utah, USA - Crystal Geyser metaG 2015-01t (SPAdes) (version 2) | ecosystem: Environmental > Aquatic > Deep subsurface >... | reverse complement strand
CCTGCATATATTACACTCTCAGGAAACGCGCAAAATCTTTCGTGAGAGGGTGGCATATGGGTTTCTATATACATAGTGTTATTATGTTATTTGTTATTATTACGTATATAAACGTTCCAGCGCTTCGCTTTTCCTCGTTAACACATTCACGTGAAGTGATGCTCACGTGAATTTTACTGGTAACAGCGTTCACCGTTTTCAGTATGACCTAGATGGCTGACAATGTGGTCATCCCTCCTTGTTATTCGTGCAGCTCCAGGTCTCGGTGATGGCGATTATGCGAAAATGTGCGCCATAGCCCAAAATAGATGTAGAAAGCCCTTGCGCGGCTTTCAGATCCATCATACATTTACACCATCAAGCAACAACACACGGAGAACGAACATGGCAACCCGCATCACACTGACCCCGAGCAAGACTTACGCCACCGCCGAGAACGCCGAAAAAGCCGCCGCTGTATATGGTGACAACGTCCGCTTCGTCGTCATGCAGATTGGGGAGCGGTTCGCTCCGGTGTTCTTGGGTGAACAGGCAATCCAAGCCGGTGTCCACTTTCACGGTCACTGCATCGTAGGGTAATGGGATGGGGCACCCGAAAGGGTGCCCTTTAAGGAGAACGAAATGAATAACGTACACATGGTAGAAAAGGTAGCTAAACGGTTTGACGAACTGTTCGCCTCCCGTAATGTGCTGGACTGGGGCGGTAAGGGCTACCTTGTTGACCGGGTCTCTAAGGAGATTGGTGCAAGCAAGGCCCAGGTCGCCCGAATCCATGCGGTGTGGGCTGCATCAAAATAGATGTAGATATCGCTTGCATCTTGGTATGACGCATCATACTATTACTTATCAACTGGGAGAACGTTATGAACCACAATGAAGTCCTTGAGCTTGCTGCCGCCTACGCCCGCGCTGAGGCTCGCCGTGCTGCCTACAAGGTTGCACTGAATGCCACCTCAGCTGCGATGAAAGGTAAATCCCCTGAAGAGCGCCGCGCCATTGCGGACCGTTTTCATGCCGACTGGCGCAAGTAAGGGGCACGAACATGAAAGACCAAGGATTTAGACGTGCTGGAAAAGGTGTGTTCGCTTGCGAGGGTTGCGGTCGCCCTACCCGTCAGTCTGATAATAACGGGTGCGAGCTGTGCTATGAGTGCTATACGCTGGCGGGTGAGGACAACACTCACAATGACGACGGCACCACACCTGACCCGACTGAAATGGTGTGTTATAACAGTTTCCTCAAAGCTGTTGGCGACAAGGGTGGCGACGTCGAGCGGGTGCGCAGTTCTAACCGCTATCTCTGGCCCCTTTAAGAATGAAAAATTTACCCTATGTCTACGACGATGGCGGGCGTAAGGATGCAGGGCGCAAGGGTCACACCCGCGATTGTGTTGCCCGAGCTATCACCATAGCGTCCGGTAAACCATATGCGGAGGTGTACGAAGCTCTTGCAGCGGGTACCGGCAATCAACGCGCTACGAGCCGCACAGGCAAGCGCACACGCACCGCAAGCAAAGGAATTAACACGAGCCGCAAATGGTTCAAAGACTACATGCACACGCTCGGCTTCCGCTGGACTCCTACAATGGGCATCGGTACCGGCTGCACCGTGCATCTTTTAGAGGGTGAGTTACCGTCGGGCCGTTTGGTCGTTGCAGTGTCCGGGCACTACACGGCAGTGATTGATGGTGTGATTCGAGACACGCATAACCCGTCTAGAAGTGTTATGCACTACCGGGAGAGCGATGGTAAGATTTGGATTTCGCATCGTTGCGTGTATGGGTATTGGACGTTCAATCAGACAGGAGAAGGACTATGAACAAGAAGTGGATATATGATGCGCTGATCGTGCTTGCGGGAGTGCTTGTCGCTCTCCTGGTATTTGCTGCAATGGTTGTTGAGGGTGGGCGTAATGAATACCCTTACAAGCCACCAGCGTGCCCGGAAGGTAGGGTGTTCACCGAGACTTGCGGTTGTGTGCCTCCAGCGATTGGTGAGGATTGCTAATTCTTATCCGAAACTGTGTACCAGCGCCCATAAACGGCTTGACATCACATCTGCGTTCCTCCATAGTTACAACATGGACAACGGGAGACAGATTATGGATATCATGGTTGAAGAGTTTGCGCCAATGGAATTCTGCGAGATGACTGGTTCCTTTGGTACAATGACGATGGGCATGGTGCGGGTAGAGACGATCGACTTTCCTAGCACCCTTGAAGGAGACGACGAATGAGCTACACTATGAAGGCCTCTGCTGAGGTTGTGGACCTGCCATATGGGTTGGCGTATAGGAGAAAAGCTGTGGAACTGGTTAAGTGCGAACGAACGGGGAATGAAGCTGCGATCTGGAGCATTGATGGCTCTGGCGAAAAATTCAATCACTATTGGGAAGCGGTTGTTGCAGCTTGCGCCCGGAAGCACAGGGTCAAGCATTCTATCGCGATTTACCGCAACGGGGAAGTCTACGACCTGAAGCGTTATTGATAACCACGTTACTCAATACTGCACCCGGTATGGACTTGCCCTGCCGGGTGCAGTATTGTTCCGGATTTACAGGGCACAATCATGATATCACGCGAATACATAATCCATCATGAGGGGCAGGCTTACACATGCCGCTTCATACCCGGTCATCCGGGTACACGCTTAGACCCTCCCGACGATGCGGAGGTTGAGGTGCTTGCTATTGATGGCATGACAACACCGGAGCTCTTTGATGTGGATGACAACCTGTATGAAGCGCTTTGCGAAGCCTGCGAAGAACGGTATGCAGCGGAACAATGCGGTGAGGAGGTTTCAGAGGTGCCTTACCTTAACGGCGCCCATGTGCTGCCATGAGCGGTGACTGGGTTGAGATGTACAAAGCATGGAACCGGGTGATGGTGCAGGGGCTACCAATCATTGGGCGCTGGGTACTTGAGCGGGTTGCTGTCACTGTTCCATGGTATGCACAGGAGCGGCGGCACGGGATCACCGAGCGCAAGCGTCGACAGTGGCAACGATCACTAGATCTCGTTCCGGTTGTGCTGGTTAAGCGGGATCGCGTGCGTTTGGTGCAGGTACGCGGCGAACCCTTGGAAGGTATTGTGCGCCAAGTTTTTGAATACAGGTTTCTAGGCGGCAGCGACGATTGGCCCGTGTGGTACGTCCGCATCAAACTAGATAATGGTCAGGAACGTGTGCTCCCTGCATCCTGTTCTTATTGGTTCTATGATAAGGATAGAATTGCTACGTACGAATACTGATGCGAATAGTGTCTTGCACTGCCCCTCCCTTCGTTTTATATTGCTTTCGTGTGTTGTGTGTCTAAGGGTGCAAACCCGCCCACGCGGTTCGGTAGAAGTCCGATTAAATTGGGTTCATTGAGCATAAGCCGCGTTCTATTTCAAGAGATCCGATGTTAAAGAGAAATGAAATCGCCGATGTCAGTAGCTGCCTAAACAGTGCAGCGGATGACGAACCTATTTTCACCCTACGTGCAAATGACGAGCTTGCTGCTGCAACCGTCAGGGCATGGGCGCAGCGCTACTATGTGGCAAAGAGCGAGCAGCTTGGTGGCATGACCCAGCGTCAGCGCCGTAAATACGAGGAAGCACTCAGTCTTGCATCTTTGATGGACCAGTGGCGTGAGAACCGTGGGGCATAGTTGAAAGTGCTTGTTATCTATACGGCTTATGTTATAGCTTTGCGCCGTATATTTTAACAAGTAAAGGATACGACAATGGTCGGCAAGAAAGTCTCTCAGCGTGGTGCAGTTCTTCGGGTTCTCAATCCTAATGAGGTTCTCTCAGAAAAGAAAGCTGTCAAGCAGATTATGGAGCGTTACGGATTCTCCAAAGCACAAGCGCTTCAAGGCATCAAGAATGCGGTTGTCATGGATATGAAAGTCCATCGTTCCGTCTACTGGACCATGGGCCAGTGGATCGTCTACCTTCGCCTTGCAGCTACACCAGCACCAATCAATCATCAAGACTTTGGCACGGGCCCCATTAAGAAGGGTATGAACATGGATGAATATCGACTCTATATGAGCGAGCTTGCTGCCATCAACGCTACGGTCATTCCGCCTTGGGAGAAGAAACCTGTTACCCAGCGTCCTCAACGGATAGCTGAAAGAGTGGTGGACGCTGTGCTTGATGCTGGGTTGCAGAACTCAACCTTTAGAACCAAGTACCCGCGAGCGTATAAAGAGCTTCTTCGCTGTCGGGATGGTATGATTACCAGTATCACAAAAGAGTTCGACTTTCCTAATTTAGGAACCCCATAAGTGACCCGCAAGCATAACCACTATTTCAAGGACGTCTCGAAGCTCGAGGTTCTGGACGTTTACCGGGTGCTTCAGCTGTTCAACGTTACTGACCCATGCCTCCAGCACGCTATCAAGAAATTGCTTGTGGCTGGTGGGCGTGGTGCAGGTAAGGATATCCAAACAGACGTCAAAGAAGCTGTAGATACCTTAGAGCGCTGGAATGAAATGCGGAATGAACTTGTGGACATAGGACCAGATGGAGTGCCTTTTAATGTTTAACGAACGCTGGGACCGCCACTTCCTCAAGTTGGCGCTGGTACATGCAGAGATGTCGAAAGACCCTCGCACCCGTGTCGGCGCTGTTATTGTTGGCCCTGAGAAGAACATTGTGTCCGCTGGGTTCAATGGGTTCCCACGTGGCATAGGGGATTTCCCTGAGCGTTTATTGAGTAGGGAGTTAAAGCTGCGCCTTATAGTACACGCGGAATTGAACGCAATATTGCTCGCTCCGCATCGCCCCGCAAATTGCACCCTGTATCTCGCAATCACAGACGATTCCGGTAAGGTATGGGGCGGGCCACCTTGCACCCGTTGCACCACGCATATCATTCAGTCTGGAATCACCGATATCGTTTCGCACCAGAGACCAAGAATCACGAAGCATCAAATTGGCATGAGGACATTCGCTTTGCGGGAGCGCTACTCATGGAGGCCGGCATAGCATATCGCGAATGGCCAGCTGCCAATTAGGGGAAGCACTGGGTCAGCTGAATTCGGGGCCGCCGTTGCGCCAACGGTTAGCAACCCAGCGCCTCCCCGCTCTACTCAACCATAACCACGGGTACCTATATGACGACAAATCAACCCAGCACAGAAACGAAGAAACGCGAGCGCCTTACGCTTAAAGCAGAGGGGAAAGCTAAGTTCGAAAAGCGCATGAAGCAATGGGAGCGACACCGAAACGTGACCGCTCTGCTTGATGCAGCGAAGGCATTTAAGCCATGAACCAGAACAGGCGGACGAGCTTGGTGGAAGCTGTGGTTAACACCGCATTCGGTTTCACTATCCAGGTCGCAGCACAGTATATCCTTTTCCTACTCTTCGAGATAGCCATTACACCATCCGAGTTCTGGCTCTTCACCGTTGCAATGACCGTGCTATCTGTGGGGCGAGGGTATATAATTCGTCGTCTGTTCAATTCAGAGTTTTGGAAACGAGAGGTTCGACATGAAGCGGATACACTGTAAATGAGCAAAGTTCTGACGCCTGAAATCCTTGCAAAGAGTGGTACAGAGCACGGGGAACAGCTTGCGGTAATGCAATGGGCGGCGCTGAATATGAAACGCTTCCCGGAGCTGCGCTGGTTGTTTGCTATTCCCAATGGCGGAGGGCGGAGTGCAATACAGGGGGCTCGCTTAAAGGCAGAAGGTGTTAAACCTGGAGTGAGCGACCTCATGTTGCCTGTGGCGCGTAAGGGATATCACGGTCTCTTCATTGAAATGAAAAAAGCAAAAATCCTTCCGAGCAGTGTGCGCCCCGAGCAAAAAGAATTCCTCGAGTTTGTACTGGACAACGGGTATCAGGGGGAAGTGGCTTTCGGTTGGATCAGAGCATCGCAAATCATAGAGAACTACCTGACATGACTATTGATGATTTGCGTACAAAGCTCGCAGCCGAGCAACAGAACCTCATAGCGCTTGAGTATCGTTTGGAAGGTATGCAGGGCCTCTATCGTGCAGCGGTTGTGACAAGTGACAACCAGGAAGCTGATTCAGTTCGTATGCAAATACACGAGCTCACAGACATGCGCCTTGACACCTTGTCAAGCTGCGCTCTTTTAGTGAAAGCGATACTCGATGAGGCATGGAGAGCACATTGAGCTCAAAGGAGATAAGGTTCTAACGAGCTACGCTCCAATCGTGGATATCTGCTTACCGTGTCGTCCCGAGCGGTATGATAGCTCACTTTCTTGCGATAGATATGAGCTAGAGAAAATCGGGACAACCTTCAAAGAAAAGAACCGCACTGCTAACTAGCGCACGTTTTCGGCTTGCCTATTCTTTTGATGCGTCATATAGTTGCTCTAAGTTCAACAGACGCAACGGAGACACGCAATGACAACCGGAACCAAGTGGAGCGCCTACCAGGAAGCCATATTTACGTTTGGGCGTGAGGAGACTGGTAATGCGATCGTCAATGCGGTCGCGGGTAGCGGCAAGTCCACGACGCTGGTGCAGCTCATCAAGGAATTGAAGGGCAGCACCATATTCCTGGCATTCAACAAAGCTATCGCTGACGACCTGAAGAACAAGGGCGTCAACGCTCGCACGTTCCATTCCCTGTGTTATAGCCCCGTGTTGCGCCATAAGAAGGTGCAACAGGTTACGGAAAACAAGCTCCGGCGCATTATTGACGCGAAACTGACCGGGGAAGATGTAGCACTTTACGGGACGTTTGTTGTGCGCTTGGTTGGTCTGGCCCGGCAGGTTGGAATCGGGTGCTTGGTTCCTGACACCGAAGGCGCGTGGATGGAGCTTGTGATCCACCATGACCTGGAACCAGAATCAGAGCAAGCTGACCTCGGACGCGGTATTGAGCTGGCCCAGAAAGTTCTTGCTTATAGCAACCGACAGGCGATGATCGACTTCGATGACATGCTGTACATCGCAGTGAAGGACGGTCTGAACCTGCAGAAGTTCGACAACGTACTGGTCGACGAAGCACAGGACACGAACGCCATTCAGCGTGCAATCCTCCGGAAGATCATGCACAGCAAGACCCGCCTGATTGCGGTTGGTGACCCTGCACAGGCCATCTACGGCTTCCGCGGTGCAGATAGCAACTCGATGAACCTGCTCAAAGAGGAGTTCAAGTGCAAGGAGCTTCCGTTGAGCATTTCCTACCGCTGCCCGACCAGTGTGGTTAAGCACGCCCAGCAATGGGTTGAGCACATAGAAGCCGCTCCGGGTGCTGCTGAGGGCGAAGTGCTTTCACGTGGTATGGAGTGGAGCTACAGCGAATTCAGCCCGGGTGACTTGGTTGTATGTCGTGCAACTGCCCCGGTCATTAAACTGGCCTTCGGTATGTTGAAGAACCGGGTACCAGTGCAAGTCATGGGGCGCGAGATTGGTCAGGGTCTTGTTAAGCTGATCGATCGCATGGGTGCAGGTAGCATTGATGACCTCGAGGTGAGCTTGCGTGCCTACACAGACCGGGAAGTGCAAAAAGCTATCGCTAAGAAGGACGAGGCGAAAGCTGAAGCGATTTCTGATAAGACAGACGCTGTGTTAACTCTGATAGAAGGGTTAGAAGAAAGCGAGCGCACCATCCCAGCATTGAAGGAGCTGATCGATTCTCTGTTTCGGGGTTCACGCGGTGCAACCATCCTCAGCACCATCCACAAGGCGAAGGGTTTGGAAGCTGACACGGTGTTCTGGCTTAATAGCAGTCAGTGCCCCGCACAGTGGGCTCGTCAGGAGTGGCAGCAACAGCAAGAAGTCAATCTCTGCTATGTCGCGGTCACACGTGCCAAGCAGACCCTAGTCCTCATTGAAGAAAAGGAAAGCAAATGAGCGTCACCCATGCAACCCGGAGGACACGTCGTAACACAATCGTCCGGCATTTGTTAGAAGGTCGGGAAACGGTGTCCTCCGCTGCACTTAACTATGGGCTCACTGAGAATACGATTTACAATTACATGAATGATGCTGGGTACTTCCCACAGCGGAAAACGGTATGGGTAAAGATACGCAAACCAAAAGAGGGAACAGAATGACAGATATAAAGGATGACCTTGCGGTTGCTCGGGTAGCTCGCGAGACTAACAATACGAAGGTCAAGCCGACCGATTTGTTACGCGCCATGATCCACGATATTGAAACTGGCGAGCTGGAGGTTGACGGTTTATTGCTTCTGTACGCGCTACGTCCAGAAAATGCCCGGTGGACTTATGGTGCATATCGTAGCGGCATGACTCGCGATCAGGAAGTTGTAACTTTAGCTGTTATGAATGAACGTGTTCTCAGAGAATGGAGAAATAGTGAATGAGCTCAAAACTGGTAATCGTTAAGGGTGAAGGCGAAGCACAGCAGATCCTATGTTTCGCCCGAAGCTCGGGACAGTTCTGGCGCCCTGTGCATACCGAGCGCCTTATGGGATTCAGCTCAACGCGGTTATTCGACACTCATAAGGGTGCGCTTCTTGCGCGTAACCTTATGGGCGGAGAGACATTGACGGTATTGCATACGGGTTGACCCTTGCTTGATTACTGTTGCACGTGTTAGCTTGCCAGCACTTATATCAGGTGCTGGAGATAGCCCGTGAAATATACTGCAACGTTTCTTGCTGTACTCCTCTTGATTGGGTGTACGGGTACGAAGGCCGTTTACAACCAAGCCAGCACTCCTGTCCAGTACGCGAAAGCGGTGCTCCTGCACCATAACGCGCTTGGCGCTGAAGCTGTTTCCATGATCAATGATCCTGCTGTATCAGCGGTCACGAAGGACAAGGTGCGGGCAGCGTACCGGGCTGCAGTGTGCAGCCCTGAGGAAGTACAGGTTAAAACCCCGACAGCGGATTGCGACGCGGGCCCCGCCTACGTGCTCGACGGTGCAATTATTGCTTTCGACGTCGCGGGTAATGCGCAGACCGAAGCTGAAGTCACTGCGGCGGCGAACGCATTTATCCCGCTTGTGACTGCGCTTATCCGCGCGATCAATTAACCTATCAAATATCAGGAGACTCCCATGAAGGCATGGATCGAAATCCTTTTGCAGGTTCTTGTTGGCGTGCTGGTGCAGGAAGGCAAGCAACTTCAAGCGGATGTTATCAACGACGCGCTAAAGGTAGCACGTGCAGGCGGAAACGTCGATGCAGAGATGCAGCGTGTCGCGGACGAGTGGTTAGCCAACGGCGAACCCAGTCAGGAATCTATTATTGCAGCCCGGAAAGCGATCCAAGCTGCAATCGGTGACTAATTTTATTTCTGGAGGTTACTACCATGACGCGATTCATACTTGGTTTGATTGCTGTGCTGTTCGCCTCGCTTGTGTTTGCACAGGACGAGGCAATACCGAGCACGGAAGTCCCCGGTCTTACCGAAGCACTGTTCTCAACACTGCCGCTGATCCTTGCAGCCATTGTCCCGCCTGTGGTTAGGATACTGCGCACAACTGTTGGCAGTGCTGTGCCCCGGGAATACCTGCCCGTTGCCATCCCCTTGCTTGCTGGTTTGACCACAGGTGTCGCCAACTTGTTTGGCCTTGATGTTGGTATGAGTGCAACCGAGCTTCAGGGTGCATCAATCCCGGTATGGGAATCGGTGCTCACTGGTTTCCTGATTGGTCTTGGTGGTATTGGTATCCACCAGATCAAGAGCTTGAGTATTGATAAGAAAGGTGTCGTTCCTCCTGCTACGGACGATAAACCCGTTGCCTAAGTTCAGCACACTATCGAAGGAGCGCTTGGCTACCTGTGACCAGCGCTTGCAGAACATTATGAATGAGGCGATTAAAATCGTCGACTTCACCGTTCTGCAGGGGCACCGGAACAAAGAAGATCAGGATAAAGCTGTCGCTGAAAAGAAGTCGCAAATCAGGTGGCCCCGGGGTAATCATAACTCCCTGCCGTCCCGTGCGATAGATATTGCGCCTTGGGTGCCCGATGTTAAAATCGACTGGAATGACCTGATAGCTTTCGGGCGACTCATGGGCGTGGTGCAAGCGGTTGCACATGCACAGGGAGTCCGGGTGCGCTTCGGGTTGGATTGGGACGGGGACTTCCGTAGCGTGAACCGTGACCCTGATGAAAACTTCCTCGACGCACCGCACGTCGAACTCTTAGATCCATAAGGAGAATTCCATGCGCTTACTGATTGCCCTGCTGTCCCTGCTACCTGCTACCCTGATGGCTCAGAGTGCAGTTGACTTTGATATCAACTTCTCGAACCCGGCTGCACCGGAAGCAACGTGGAGCACCAGCCCGAGCGGTGCGAGCTGTAGCGCGTCCGGCTTGTGGTCAGGGGGCAAGGGTAGCACTGGCACCGAGATCCTTGCGCCTGTGCGCACTGGGGGCGCTTATACGCTCAACTGCGCATGGGCAGGGGATACCGTTGCGACGGTTACGTGGACGAACCCGGTAACGAATACGGATGGCAGCGCTTACAACCCCAGCACAGGCGTCACCCGGTTGGTATGGACACCGAATGGTGATCTTGATAGTTTCGATTGCCTTACACCAAGTCTCAGCGGTTTGAATTATGTGGATGAAGCTGGTAGTAATACCGCACACGTTGTCACTGGCTTGGGGCCAACTGGCATATGGGAGTTCGGTGCTTACGCGGTCAACGCGATGGGTTTTTGTTCGAATATCTCAAACACGGTATCTAAAACGTTCACTGGCGCTGTTACAGTAACGGACTCAATTACAATTACAATCCCGGGTGCAGTAACTCAGCTTGGCGTAGATTGAGGAACAACCCATGTCCATTGACAAGGCTCTGGAATTCATGACGGCTGTGATTAAAACACCAGCCAGCACAATAGCTGGCATTGTTGCCGCAGGCCTTCTTATCCATATGGCATGGGTTGAAGGGCAGATCCCGGGCGTCATTGGGTATGCAAAAGCGGATGAGATACAGGTCTTAAGAGAGGAGGTTTCGACGCTCAAGTCTGATGTGAGTTTGTTACGGGTTAGTACACTGGAGACAAACCTCTTCAACTTGCAGATGGAGATATGCAAGCTAGAGAATGGGCCTGGCGCTCTCCGAACAGAGTACGAACGCCGCAAGTCAAGCCTACAATCAGAATATCGGAAGCTCACTGCAACGGGTACAGGGACTAACTATCGATTCGGGGATCCTTATCCGGTTCCTGATTGCTAGGATAAAGATAGAAGTATTGCGCTCTTCTCCGCCCCGTGCTTATACTCTGATCATTACCGGGATGGCTCGGTAAGATATCCGAATTGGAGTCAGCATGGCTGAAGTCGAATCGGGTCCGAATTACTGGGATCCGTCGGTAATGGGACCGGCGCTGACACCCGCTGAGAAGGCCCTACGAGAAAATTTTGTCAATGAATACCTGCTAGATTACGATCCTGTCGCAGCGTGCATCAGGATCGGTCTGATGCAGCGTGTCGCATTGAGTTATAGCTTCACCTTAATGAATGAGCCATTTGTGCTCAACCTCATTAAAGAGCGTCAAGCTACCATTCCCGAAAAGAAAAACGAAAAGAGCGAGGAGCAACGTCTTCAGTCTTTACTGTGGGAGCTTGCATACTACAAAGGCCCGGGAGCTTCGCACGGTGCTCGGGTAGCAGCCGCTTCTAAGCTGTGCAACATTAAGGGCATGGATGGTGCAACCAAGATCAAGAGCGAAGTTACGCATCGCGGTGGCGTCATGGTTGTTCCTGGTATTGCTTCTGTCGAAGATTGGGAAACTGAAGCGGCGACGTCACAGGGTAAATTGATTAGCGAGGCTCGCCATTGAGTCGCGCCATTGTTCTTGAGCAAGATCCTAGTAGAAAGGTTTGGAAACCTCTACCCGGTGGACAAACCTTAGGGCTCAGTTGTCCTGCACACCATATCTTAATGGATGGCACGCGCGGCCCCGGGAAGACCGATACCCAGTTAATGCGGTTCCGTCAAAGAGTTGGTATTGGATACGGTGCTTTCTGGCGCGGCATTATCTTTGACCGCGAATATAAGAATCTTGATGACTTGGTTGCTAAGTCCGTCCGCTGGTTCAACGAGTTTGGGGACGGTGCGCGGTTTATCAGCTCTCAGGGCTCCTACAAATGGGTCTGGCCGACTGGGGAGGAATTGTTTTTCCGTGCTATCAAACGGGAGAGCGATTATTGGGGATATCACGGGCAAGAGTATCCATTCATTGGCTGGAACGAGCTGACGAAATATCCGCTCGATACGCTGTACGAAATGATGATGTCTTGCAACCGCTCAAGCTATCGTCCTGAAGACTACCCGCTCACTATTGACGGGAAGTATTACAAAGAGACAGGCATCGTCAGGGAGGTGTCAGATTGGCACGACGACGCACAAGAGCACCAGTTACCCGAGATTCCGCTTGAGGTGTTTGCAACCTGCAACCCGTATGGTGTCGGGCATAACTGGGTGAAGAAGCGGTTCATTGACCCGTGCCCCATCGGTAAGATCCTAGTCAAGAAGATAAACGTGTTCAACCCGCGGACGCAACAGCGGGAGGATGTGGTTAAGACACAAGCTCGTATCTTTGGATCTTACAAGGAGAACATATACCTCTCCCCTGCATACATTGCAGAGCTGGAAATGATTACTGATGAGAACAAGCGCAAAGCATGGCTCATGGGTGATTGGGATATTGTCGCTGGAGGTATGTTTGACGATGTGTGGGACCGTACCCAGCACGTTTTAATCCCGTTTTTGATACCGCACACATGGCGCCTTACCCGTTCCTTTGACTGGGGTTCAAGCAAACCTTTCTCCGTTGGCTGGTGGGCTGAGAGTGACGGATCGGATATATTACTAGCTGACGGTAAATATAGAAGCACGGTTAAAGGTGATCAGTTTCGCTTTGCTGAGTGGTACGGGTACAGCGGAAAGGCTAACGTTGGATTGCAGATGCTTGCAAATGACGTGGCAGCCGGTATAATCGAGCGCGAAATCGCCATGGGTGTTTATGGCCGCGTCCAACCGGGCGCAGCTGATAATAGTATCTGGGACGTAGAGAATGGCAACAGTATCGCCGCGTCGATGCGTCAACCCGTTAAGGTTGCTGGAAAGAAATACTCTGGCGTCGAATGGCGTCGCACAGACAAGTCCCCGGGAAGTCGAAAAGCAGGCTGGGAAAAGATGCGTCTTTTTCTCAAATCCTCTATGCGAAAATACATGGTACTCCCGGACGGGACTAGGATCCCGTTACCGCGTGAGCGCCCCGGGATATTTGTCTTCAACAACTGCACACACTTTATTGAGCTCGTTCCAACCTTACCACGGGACGAAGTTGACCAAGACGATGTCGATACTGAGTCAGAAGATCACATCGGAGATGAGGTCCGTTACCACATACTCGCACTCGGCCTCGGGGCACGCGGCGGTCGTACGAAAGGCACTTAATAGGAGACATCCTGATGCCGCTTGATTCAACACATCCACAATTCGATTCTAATATCACTGACTGGACAACCCAGCGGGATCTCTACGGCGGTGAAACCCTTGTCAAGTCAAAGGAGCAACAGTACCTCCCTGCAACTCCCGGTATGTTGATTGACGGGATTAAGAAGGGTGAAATTGGATACGCTGTCTATGAGGGTTATATCAAGCGAGCGGTGTTCCCCGACTACGTCAAGGACGGTGTTGACACGCTGGTTGGAATGTTGCACTACAAACCTCCGGTGATTGAACTCCCGGAACAGCTTGAGGACATGCGTGAGGATGCTACCCTTACAGGTGAAACCCTCGAGGATTTGCTCCGTCGTGTTAATTACGAGCAGCTTTTGACAGGACGGGTTGGCTTGCTGGCAGACTTACCCTCGGCACCCGTGGGAACACCAGCGCTCGATAAGGGTGCAGACAACACTCAACTCCTACCCTATATCGAAACCTATGTTGCCGAGTCTGTGCGCAACTGGGACGAAGCTGTTAACGCTGAAGGGTACAGGGCGCTCAACCTTGTCGTGCTTGACGAGAGCGGTTATCGACGCACCAATAATTTTGACTGGGAGCTTGAGAAGCGTTACCGGGTGCTCCAGCTTGGGAACCTTGATGCAAACGAGCCCGAGGGTACCGCTGTCTATCTGGCGGGTACCTTTAACGACAAGAATAACGCTTCAATTGAATATAACGCCTCTAACATGGTTTCCCCTACGTACCGGGGAACAGAGCTGCAAGAGATTCCGTTTGTATTCGTCAACACCCGTGATCTCTTAAGCACGCCGGATGTCGCACCGCTTCTTGGATTGGGTAGGCTTTCGCTTGCTATCTACCGAGGTGAGGCAGATTACCGTCAGGCGCTGTTTATGCAGGGACAGGACACGCTCGTCGTTATGGGTGGCACCCGCAATCCGGACGGCACCACAGGCGAGGACGATGCTATTCGCACGGGTGCGGGGTCTCGCATCGACGTAGATCAAGGCGGTGACGCTAAGTTCATCGGTGTCAGCTCGCTTGGGTTGTCAGAGATGCGTTCTGCGATCGAGAATGACCGTAAGCGAGCAGAGGCTCGGGCAGGTCAGCTGATCAATGCCAAGAGCGCTGTAGAGTCCGGGGAAGCGCTTAAAACCCGCCTCACTGCACAGACGGCAACCCTTAACCAAATCGCCCTCAGCGGTGCGCAAGGTTTAGAGAATATCCTTCGCGTGTGCGCTACATGGGTCGGCGCTGACCCTGATAAAGTAAAGGTTACACCGAACATGGAGTTCGGTGAGATGGTACTCAACCCAGCTGACCTGACTGCGCTTATGCAAGCTCGCATGAACGGTGCGCCACTCAGTAAGAAAAGCATCCATGACCTAATGGCTTCCAAGCGCTTGACATCCCTTGACTATGAGGACGAATTGGAGTTGATTGCACAGGAAGATGAAGAAGCGCTGAAACAGACTGCTGCGAAGGTCAAGTTACTTGCTGAAGCTACTGGTGGACAGCGCCCGGGCGGGCGGGAACCCGTTGACAAGAATGCACCTCCTGCAAATAAACCGCCCGCAGATGAATAATGGCTAACACTGCAAATGAAGAACTCCGTGATGCTCTAATCAGGCATCAAACCTATCTGCTCAGGTTTAGCAGTAAGCTCAGGAACCGGATATGGGAGATCCTAGGTTCGACAGAAGAGGACATCGGTGAACGTATACGTGCAAAACTTAGAAAAAATGAAGGTCTTAACACACCAGTAGAGTTCCGCCGTCTCAAAGCGCTAATTGAACAGATTGACACTATCCGTCAAGGTGCATGGACGAAGGTTGATAACCACATGCGGGATGAGCTGGTAGCTTTAGCGCTGCACGAGCCAGTCGCTATCAACAACATGCTAACCGTTACTATGCCTGTCCAGATTATCACCACGGTACCTAGCACCCGCCTTTTACGTTCAATTGCTACCTCGAGACCGTTCCAAGGGCACATCCTATCCGAATGGGTTGACGCTATGTCTGTCTCAGATATGCAACGCATACAAACAGCGGTTCAGCTTGGTATGACTGCTGGCGAGGATATGGACACCATAGCGCGACGAGTAACCGGGACGACGACTATGGGCGGCAGGGATGGAATGACAGAGCTTACGCGGACACAGGTACAGTCAATTACCCGTACCGCTGTCATGCACGTTTCGAACGCCGCCCGGACAGCTTTCTTCCAAGAGAACTCGGATGTGGTTACTCAGGAATACTTCGTTGCAACGCTTGACTCCCGCACCACACCAGTCTGCCGCGCTAACGATGGCAAGACTTTTGAACTTGGTAAGGGGCCTGTTCCCCCGCTGCATTTTAATTGCCGCTCATTGCGTGTTGCAGCCATCGATGGTACCTTGCTCGGTGACAGGCCTGCCAAACCATTTGTCGAGCGTGAGCTTCTTGCTGAGTATGCGAAGAAGAATAATCTAGGCAATATAGCAAGGCGTGCAGATCTACCACATGGGACGAAAGGGTCTTTTGATACATGGGCACGGGGAAGGAAGCGGGAGCTCATTGGGCCTGTACCAGCGTCCACCACGTACCAGACATGGCTCAAGACACAGAGCCGCGCTTTTCAAGATGATACACTTGGCGTGACGAAGGCTAAACTGTTTAGGGATGGCGACCTTAAATTGGACAAGTTTGTTGATCGTAATGGTGCGGAGCTTACACTGCACGACTTAGCACGCATTGAGAAAGATGCGTTTATTGCTGCCGGGTTAAACCCTGCTGATTTCTGATCGCAATGGTGCGATCGAACAACACCGCATGGCGGTGAGGAGATAGAGATGCCTATTAAAGCTATTATCGAAAAACTTGATGACGTGGATGAGAAGTATCGTGACCTCTATACCGAGCGCAACGGTAAGTTTGAGATCACTGGTGTCGAGGGTATGCGCACTGAAGCGGACGTTACACGTATTCAGTCTGGACTCGAGAAGGAGCGCAGCGACCACAAGAAGACAAAGGAAAAGTTCGCTGTCTTTGGTGATCGTAAACCCGACGAGATTATTACCCTGCTGGATCGTATCCCTGAACTCGAGGCTGCGGCTGAGGGTAAGATGGACGACGTTAAGATTAACGAGCTGGTGGAGAAGCGGATTGGATCAAAGACTGCACCGCTTGAGCGTCAGATCAAACAGTTGTCCGAGCAGGTTGGTGAGCGTGAAAACGTTATCAACGAATTCAAAAGCAAAGAAACCACACGTTTAATCCAAGACTCTGTGCGCGAAGCGGTTGGTAAAGCTACCGGGTTCCAACAGGCCGCAACTGAGGACGCTATGGTCTTTGGCAGCTTGCATCTTACTATCAATGAGGAAGGCAAGGTTGTCACGAAAGAGAATGTTGGCGTGACTCCAGGCGTGGATGCGGTTGTGTGGTTATCCGAGATGCAGCAACGGAAACCGCATTGGTGGGGCCCCA
>Ga0210043_1001713_pt1 | contig 16843 bp, 32 predicted proteins | sample CryGeymet201501t_FD_183990 | JGI IMG/M metagenome (GOLD analysis project Ga0210043, IMG submission 183990) | Groundwater microbial communities from Crystal Geyser aquifers in Utah, USA - Crystal Geyser metaG 2015-01t (SPAdes) (version 2) | ecosystem: Environmental > Aquatic > Deep subsurface >... | reverse complement strand
CATAACAATTCTTTATTGTATTATTTTCTTTATTAATATAAATTCCTTGAGAACTTCCAGGAGTAAAATTACCATAAATAGTAGAGCCATTACAATCCAAGGTGACTCCTGTCCCAATAATATTAATAGCTTGAGAGGATGAAATATTTAGATTATAAACTCCTTTAGTAAAATTAGTATTTATTGAAACCGTGCATCCAACTGTTGGAATTGACCCACATTCAACAGCACTCCCCATCCCAATCATCAAAACACCCATTAAAATAGTTCCTATAATAAAAACACTCCATAAGATATATTTCTGAATAGGTAAAAGAGGTTCAACTATTTCTTCGTTGTAATATTTAGAGTCAGAATTCATTTTTAACTCCTCACAGTCCCGAAAAAGCATCATCCAATCTCTTATTCATATTCCTACTAAAGCTTCCCACTCTATCCAGGGCCCCTTTTGCACTTTTCCCATTCTTAGGGATTGGGATAGATGATAATAACCTTCCTCCGGGGCTTGTTTTAATTCTTAATGATCTTAACTCGCTTTTCAATCTTGCCCTTTTTTGTTGATTTGAAAGAATCTTCTTTTGCTTACTAACTTCTTTTTCTAATCTTTTTATAGAAACAGGTTTTCTGCCAAAGACCATTTTATCTCCTATTTCTCATTAGTCTACCATCAACCTGTCTTAAATGCCCTGCTATTCTTACCTTTCTACTGGTTCCAGGAATCTTCCTTAAATGTCCTCTTACTCTCTTTTGCATTGTTATCTTCTCTTTCTTGATGATTTTCTTCTTTTCTTAGGCATTATCTTATCTCCTTCCTTTTCCTCCAAGGCCTCCAAAGACCCCGAAGATTATTCCAAGAACAATTCCAGCTACTAAGGCCAGAACGATTATTGATACGAAGTCACCGAAGGTAGCCAATCCCACTAATGATTCATTTCCTGCTTCATAAGCTTCTCCTGCCTGGGTATAAGTTCCTGTAACGTTCCAGTTAGTGTTATTGAATTCAATAGAACCAGTAGCAACGAAAGATACTGTGCATCCAGAAACACTATAATTTGCAGGATTAATTATCTGGCTTGTGTTCTGCCTTGTAATATCGGTAACAGAAAGTTGACAATTAAGGGCTGCATTACCTGCTATCGCTACTCCTGTTTCTGTAACAGAAGCCAAAGTTTCATTAGTGATTGAGGTCTGTGAATCTATCGCCACAATATCGTTATCTCTCATCTCTTGAACTATAATCAAAGACATAACAAGAGCTATTATGGTTACACCTATGCCTAATATTGCCGAGGTCATTCCTCCTAATCCTACCTGTCCCTTTTTACTTATAGTTTTCATTAAATTTTCCTTTGTGATAATGAAAGGTGAGCAAAAATAAAAAAATAAATGTGCTTACCTTCTACGTGTTCCGCCTAATCCACCGAATACTCCGAAGATTATTCCAAGAACAATTCCAGCTACAAGAGCAAGAACTATAATCGAAACAAAGTCTCCGAATGTCCCAAGTCCTACAAGGGATTCGTTTGCAGCATCATACGCTTCTGTTCCGGCAGTCTGTGTATCTCTTAGTTCCTGAGAGATAACCAGAACAAGAACAAGAACAATGATGGCTACACCTATGGACAGAACACTTGTTGCCATACCACTAAGTTGACCTTTCTTAGATCTCATTGGTGCGATGTGTGTTTGTTCCTTCATACTAGCCTCCTTATGGGAAAAGACATCCAAACCAACTATATAAATGTGGGTTAACTCACAGGTTAACTCTTTTTACTCACTATTGCCTATCATCATTGTTGCTAATCCTATTACCCCGACTATAATAAATGCAGAAGCTATCCAATAAGGCATGAATCCCAAAGTCGCCAAAAACAAAGCAGAGATAAGCCCAATGAAAGAACTAAATCCAAAAGCTCTCGTTGTCCCAAGTCTTTGAATGGATATAAACACTATTATCTGGAATGATAATAGTGCGAAAATCCAGAACATTCCTCCAGTTACATCATAAGCCCAGTCCCCTACACAATATAGGGTTCCGTTACAATTTGTATTAAGGTTTGTGGGTAGTGGGTGTGGTGCCATTATGGTGACCTCGACAATCTGAATATCACAGCGATTATAGCAAATATTATTGATATAAACATTAATGTCAGAATTCCAATAGTTATATAGCTTGGCAATCCAAATCTATCCTCTATACTCTCAAGCATATTGAAGAAAGCAAAAAAGGGAGAGAAAATGCTTCCTAAAATACCATATCCTCCTCTGAATATCTTCCCTTCAAAGTCTCCACTACTTGGATCAGGATCTGTAGGGGTTATTTTACCTTTTTGGGTAGTTACTTCTGAAGATAGGGAATCTAAATTCTCATACTCCTGTAAATCATAAGTCAATCCAGAACCATAGTTATTACTCCATCCCTGGCCTACAACTCCTATTGTAATTATAGATAAGGAAACTACGACTAGGGCAAACAATGCTGCTTTTATTTGAACTCCTTTCTTATTCACTTTATCCTCCTTTAAATGCCCAGATAAACAAGATACCTAGGACAATCTCCGCTATTAAAATTCCAGGGTGAATGAAAACTATTCCAGATATTCCTAAAAAGAAGAATCCTACAAGATATAGGACAACTCCAACAGGAGGAGAATATAATCCTACTGAAAGCATTATCATTAATAGTAAAAAGCTCCATATTAATCCTTCTAATCCAAAGGTTGAGGATATATCCCCAACCTTTACACTTAAAGAGTCTATCCTTATCTCATTTCCAGAAGAAGTTCTAAACACCTCTGCAGTATAAGAAGCCCTGCTTGAACCAACATTACAATTCAATATTCCAGGATTAGAAGTTGAAGTGCTGTCGCATACCTCTACACTTCCATTGAAAGCAAATCTTGTTACTTCCAATCTTACGGAACTCAAACTTCCTGTGATATCATTCCAAATATAGGTAAAGGTGTTACTGCTTGTGCTGAAATTTAAGGTATAATCAAATCCTTCTATAGGAGAAAACCTGTTAAACACATCAGTATCATCCTCTATAACAAATGGAAGGACACAGATTACATTTCTGCAAGATATTATTATTCTATCCTCCGTCTTTAGAAGATTATTGTCAAGATCGTAAAACCTAAATCTATAAATTACATCATTCTCAATAAGTTGAGCATTAAATTGCCCGAAGTTATCCGTTATCCTTGATTCTATCATCTTATACTGATTTAAACCTGGATAGAATCTGTCAATCTTTACCAATCTATTATTTAAAGGAGCCAAACCCTCGTCTTTTACCTCTATGATCACATCTCTTACCCTGCTTGAGTTAGGAAGAAGCAATTCAAAAGTTTTAGTAGTATCAATTATGCTTTCTTTATTAAATTCAAATAATCTGTTCCCAATATCCACTCCTGAAGTTTCATTGATTATCGAAATTATAGAACTAACAAACATTGTTTCGTTAGAGGGAGTTGTATTGAAATAAAAATCATGCTTTTGTGTCAAATTGAATGTAGTGTTCTTTATTACTGAACCTCCTCCTAAATACCATCTTTTACTACCTTTAAATTCTCCACTTGTTGAAAGAAGATTTTCTTCATCAAGAAGAGTATAGAGAATTGTCCCTGTGGGTTTATCTGTTATTGTACTTGGAGTTACAGTCTGTTGGTTTGGAGCCGTGGTTCTTATACTAAACCCAGAGCCCGTATCTAAAACTATTGTCCAATTAAATGATTTATTTATTTCAGCCGAGATTACTGGAATATCTATAGTTCTTTCTATAAAATACTGCCCGGCTCCAAGATTTGTGATGTTTGCCAGATAAGAGGTTCCGTTATATGATAGAAGTGAAGAAAACAATTCTGCTGTGCTTACAACACTAATATTTACCTGGAAGGTAGAATTATCAGTATCATAAACAAATCTCTGGAAGTTTTCATCAATTACCTCAAATTCTTCTATAGAGAAAGAAGAGTTTGTTGTCGCGTATCCCTCAAATATATCCGTTGTTGAATTTGTTCCGACACCGAGGACATTCCATACAAAACTTCCAGAACTTGTTATAGTAACATTCCAGATTGTTATGTTTGTTTCTCCTGAAATAGTGTTTGTTGTCTGATTTATTATATCTCCAGTAGAATTCCAGATAAATAAAGTAGCATTTGAAAGGTTTGCATTAGTAGCAAAAAGGGTTGCATTGAATTCTATGGATTTTTCTATAGTTGATAATCCATTTGCAGGGGAATTCAGTACAACTTGAATTTCTGAACTTGGATAAAACACTCCTGCTCCGGAATCGTATAAATTACTTACCTGTTCAGCACTTATTGAGCTACTATTTATAAAAAAGAATTCGTCTATTGTTCCTCCCCATTGTCCTGATAATCCTCCTGAACCTATCACTATTGCCTGATTTGCTTCTAAACTTCCGTTTGCAGTATTACTTACTGATAAAGTTCCATTATGATATAAGAAACATCCAGTTTCATTCCCTGTTATTACAACAAAACTCCATGGATTCGGTTGATAGTCTGCCGCCGGAATTGATAAATCTCCGCAAGTAGTAACTGAAGCTACTAATGCTCCACTTGCGTCCTCCACTAAAAGGTTTCCGAACGTTGGACCCCCCGCAACTACTTCTCCGTCAGATTTTGTTGTTGAATTAACCCATATTCCTATACTCCAATGCGTGAGAGTAGTATCAGGATTGAGAAGACTAGTCATATTTACAAAATCAATAGTTCCCTCATCCCCGTCAAATCTTATTCCATTCCCGTTAATTCCTTTTATTCCTCTTGTTGGAGAATTGACTATTGTTCCATTATTCATCTCAGAGTTGATATTATTTATAACTTCTCCTGAGGTTTCTTCAAAACTATAATACAATAAAAAATTGTCATCATTTGGAAAGACCTCTCTCCAAACTAAGGCATTTGCTGATATTGCGAGAAATACAACTATAATCACTAGTGACAGAGCCACTATATTTGTTATCTTATTGCTTATTTTTTGTGTCTTTTTTATCTTTTTCTTCATGTTTCTCCTATTGGTTTACCGAAGAGGATTATAAGGAAAATCATTAGAATAACCATTATGAAAGTTGGATAATAAGTTCCTAAAACTGCGTTCATTATTGGAAATCTTGTAAGTGTTGTAGAAAACTCTGAACTCTCGGCTAAGGCCTGCCATGTGTTACTTAGCAAGACACCAACAAGCAATCCTATTAGAGAGATTAAGATATAAATCCAATGGAATACAGGGCTTATTCTTGTGGAGAAAGCCGTCACTATCAATAAGATTATATAACCCATAAGTATACCCAAAAAGGCATAGTCCCATATTGAGTTTGTTGCAGTCTGATATTCCTGTAAGGCTACATGGGCCTCTGTGTTATTATAATCAGAAGTTTCAAGATATTCATCCAGTTCAGTATATACTGCGTCAAACATATGATTTAGGAAGAACAGCACAATCCCTACAGCAAAAATAGAAGCAATCACAAAGATAAAGCTCTGTATTTGTCCTTTTTTATTGATTATTGGCCTTAGTTTCATCAGAAAGACACCTCCTCTATAATTCTTTTCTTTAAAGATTTCCTTCCCTTCATAAGACTCATTGTTTTGGCTATATCCTTTGTTGCTTCAGTCATGCTTATCTTATTATTTTTAGCTATATTCTCAACCATTTTTCTAAAATCTTCATCAACTTTCATAATCCTTGCTTTCCTAACCATAGAAATCATACTCTCCTAGACTTCTCATTTGTCTTTCATTATTCTTTAAGATAAGTGTGTTGATTATTGCTATAATCCATAAGGCTGCTAAGATAAATCCTAAGAACCAGAATATGTAAAATGAAACAGCAACAAAACTTGAGAAGAAATTCTGTATTTTTGGATTGACAACCTCATCCTGTAGACTTATGAATATAAAATTAGTTGAGATTAGAAAGAACAAAGCAGAAAGAATCAAATATGTATATTTATAGGTAGGGTTTCCTTCTCTTGAGAATAGAAAGGCTACAAAGAATATCAATCCAACCCCGGCTAAGAAATAAATTGTCCTAGTAAGTGCCTGTGTTTTCGTTTCAGAGGGATCAATTCCTCCGGGGTTAATATAGAATTCAAAAGATTCAGTCTTATTTATAGAAGAAGAAAGACAGGTTATATCATAGTCATATTTTCCGATTATCGCTGTTTGGTTTGTGTTAAGGGTATAGTTGTAATATTTTCCGTTATCTATCCTTGTCATGGCGAGAAAGTCTACTAGGGTGTTTTTATTGGGATCTATGATTGTTATGTTACATAATACCGAAGGAGGAGGCAATCCTCCACTAACCCTTATTGGATGTGTTAAATTAGCTTCTGAATTTTGCTCGAAAGCTAAACCTTGAACAAAAGGCAGAAAAGCTATCGCTATAAATAACGATACAAAGATTAAAGCTTTATTTTGTTCTTGAATTCCTCCCATCCGCCCTCCTTCCTCTTTCTCGCAGTCTGGGAACCTCCCCCTATAGATTCTAGAGTTATTCCCTTCAAGAATCTCTTCTCGTTCTGTTCCTCTGATCTCTTGAGGGCAAGGTATGAACCAATAAGCACAATATTCATTATAGTATCACAGATTGTCCTATTCTCAATGCCATATTCCCTCCAATTAAGGGCAAGGTCTGTTGCCAGGTCATTTGCTAATCTAAGCATAATCGCTTTTACTTCCTTATCGTTAAGAAAGGACATAACACTTCCCTGATTAATCACGGACCTCATACGAATCTTTATATTCCTAAGCCCTTCTTCATTAACATAAGATTTTCCAATTTTCTTTATATTCCCGTATTGATCCATCTCTTTTCCATCTAATTCTAGAAGTATTTCTGCGACAACTCTTTTAGGGTTTATTTGGTCAAGAATTACTGCCTGGGTTTCCTGCATTTGCTGATGGATAGTTGGAAGATGAGGTTTTATGGCTTCATCCCCTTGTGTCCTAATAATTTCTTTCTGGGAAGCTGTCTGCATAGCATACTCATCTACAAAGTTTTCTGTCATTTAGATAAAACCTGAAAAGTCCAGGCTATTCCTCCTTGTTTTTTTTCTTGAAATAGGTCTTGTAAATAATCCAGTTCTTTCAAGAGGATCATTTATACTTCCAGTTATACCTAAAGCAACTGCTTCTATTGATGGAACTCTTTCAAATCCTCTCCTTCCTATTGCTGAGCTTCCCCTTCCTCCACCAAATTCAAGTCCTGAGAAGAAAGGAAATAAGCTTCCTCTGAACTTTCTTGGTCCTCCAAAAGTAAAAATAGGAAGAATTGGGGTTGTTGGAGTAGGTATCTCAAAGTCAAACTTTTGTGCTGTTCCTAAACCTAAAGCAGGAATTTCTAGTTGCTTCTCAATAAGCCCTGACCTTTGTCCTGCTATATCTAATACTGCAGGAAATTGGAATTCAGACAATGCCCTTCCCCTTAAATTCTGCCTTGCCCTAGAGCCAAAAGCAGGACTTATAAAGCTAGTAGGAAATTCTCCTTGCCTTAAATTCATAAAATCTAGGCTTGGAGTCATTAATTGTTGAGAACCAAAAGCCCCAAACCCTACCTCTTGCGTTAACTCAAATTGTCCCTGTCCTGCGAATTGTCCTTGTCCAACGAATACATCTCCCAATCTTGGAGAGATAACAGGAGGTCTTGGAGATACCTTCACAATAGGTTTAGCACTAACTCCTAAGGATTGTATAACAGAGGATAAATCAACAGAAGCCACATCCTGGACTTGAATTTGGTCTAGTCCTTGAAAGAATTCTGGTGAGCTTCTTCTAGAACCTCCCTGGAAGGTCGTGAAACCTTTAGATTCCTGAAATCCTTCAAATCCTGAAACCCCAGTATCTTCAACAGGAGAAGATATTGTTATCCTTCTGCTTCTTCCCGTTACCTGTGCGAAAAAGTCTTTAGGAAGAGAGATAATGCTTTCCTCATTTATAGGACCTTCTTTTAGTCTTGTCTTCCCTAAAGGCCCACTACCTATAATATCCTCTTCTATTCTGATATTGCCTATATCTAATTCGGAAATCTTCCTTCTACCTGAAAATCCTCTTGTAATATCAAAACGCGTGATAGTTTCTGTTGGGATAATATCAAATTCTATTCCTCTTCCGCCTTCAACAATTCCTGCCCCTTTGAATTCTGGTCCTACTTGTCTTTGAGTAAAGGGAACGATAATTTCTTCTCTTCCAAAATTTGCCCTTCCTCCTCTGAATTCTACAAATGGTCTTTGAACAGAAGCAAATCCTCCGGCAAGACTTTCATCCCCTACTTTCCCGGAAAATCCTCCTCCTCTGATGGTTATCTCATCTGCTACTCTTCCCCTTCCTGTAAATTCAAATGCCCTTATTCCTTTAGGTCCTCCAATATCAACAACATCAACTTTGAATGGTTCTTTTATTATATCCGGGGCAAAAAACTTTCCTGCAGGTCTTATAGGAGAAAGTTCAAGGGCTAATTCTCCAACCGCAGGACCAAGCCCTTCCGATTTTGCGACTTTGAATGTCCTTCCTGCCGCCTGACCTAAGAAAGGGACTATAACTGCTACCTCTGTTCCAATTTCTGCACTTTTTCCTAGAAATCCAGTCGGAGTTTCCTTTGCTTCCCTAACAAATCTGAAATCTTCAAAAAATGCCTCTCCAGGAGATGGTTGTCCTATAATCTCTTGTCTTGGGATAGCAAAATCTATTATTCCTTCCCCAAGATTAATTAGTCCTCTCTGAATCCCTACTTTTACTTCCCCAACCTGTAATTTTTGCCTTCTTTCCTTTGGAAGTTCCCCAAATTGTAGCCCTGCCTCTGTTCTTGCCCCAATTATCTGTTCTTCTGTGGGAGCAAACATAAACTCTGCACCCTCAAAAGTAGACATCCCAGTCACCCCAGTTCCTGGAGTCATACTTAAATCAAATAACTCATCAAAAGATAGGCCTTGAAGCTCTGCCCCTCTTTGAGTCAATATCCTTCCTGTTCTTTCCTGTATAAATTCTTCCCTTGTTTCCAACTCACCTGCAGTCGTAATGAATGAATCCACTCTTCCTTGTCTTGCAGGAGTCATCAAATCAGATTCTTGCTGAATAATTCCCCTTGGGGCTTCTTGCCTTATTCTTTCCTGAAGCTGTTGCTTCTGTTCACTTTCTCTTTGGCTTTTCAAGGTCCTTATATTCTGAAGTTCCTGCCTTCTCTGTTGAAGTTGCTGGACAGATAATCCTCTTAGTTCAGGCCTTGATTGTTGGAAGAACTCTGATTCTATTTCAGATATTAGTTGTTCTCTTTGGGCATCTTCTCTGTTTCGAGAATCATTCCTTCCTCTTTTTCTTTTAAATGGTCTAAACCTTCCAGAAGAATCTGTAGTTCCTGTCTTTCCTGTTTGTCTAAATAATTGTTCATCTGCTCCTTCTGGAACAGGTCCTTGAAATTCAGCCATCTTTTTCTATGCTCCTTGTTATTCCCGTCTTTCTGAAATAATCTTCATCATCCCCTGGTCTAACAGGTCCTTGAAATACCTTATTTTCCTCTTCATCTTCATCGACACTTACAGCTAATATGAGAATACCACTTAGTACTATTCCCATAATCACCCCAACTAAAATAAGATTCATCTCCCTTTCAATAGAAAAGCAAATTTATAAATGTTTACTTTCTGGTTAACCTGGAGTTATCTGCCCATCTGGATAATATATCTTTGAAATTGGCTTGAATCCTGGAAGAACACAGGTAACTTCCTGACCTTGATATTCTGCACATATAGAACACGGATCCTTTGTTATCTCATCTGCCTTGAGGTAAAGGAAGCCCAGAATTAGAATAAAAACAATCAGTAGGAAGATACCCACACTAATCATCCTGTGATTATCAAACCAATCAGGCATATGGAATTCCTCCAGAGAAGGAAGCTAGTTTCTCCAGAACATTTTTTTGTAAAGTATCTAAGGTTTTTTTATGGAGGGCCTGATGATAGCAGACATTGTGATAATATCCATCAGTATAAAATTCTCCTTCCTTATAATCTTCTACATGGACATAGTTATCATTATTCAAATCTATATCCCCTTTACAGATCATACAAGGTTCTGTTTCTTCTGCTTCTTCTTTCATCTTCTTCTTGATTTTTGATGGGTTATTGAGGTTATGAATATACTTAAAGTTAATGAATAAACAAAGATTAATACAGACTTAAAGAACACGAATCTGAATACTAAATAGTTTATAAGAATGAATACGAGAAACCATAAAAACCATCTTGTTATAATTTTCATGCGTTACAGAATAGCTTGAGGGAAATCATCCCCCCGATAACTGCTCCAAGAGTTATCCAAAAGAGATAAGCGACTAGCCCTCCCCTCTTGTTCATTCATAAACCTCCTTTTGCATTTTTAAAGCCTTGAGAAATGTTAAGAATGCTGCGATTATAAATCCCGGAAAGAAAACTATTCCTGAATCAGGATAAAGTACAATGAAAGACAAAATCCCGGTAAATAGGCAAAATACTCCGACTAGATACCAATTCCATGCACGGATATATTTAGTTACCATTACAGATCCTATTGCTTCATTTCCTTCCATTATCCTTTGGACACCACTCCTTCTAAACTATTTAACCTATCTAAAATTTCTGCTATACCTGAAAATATTGTAGGAAGAGCATTAAGCAAGAACATGAAAAGGATTAACATTAATACCCCTGGAATTATTATAGGGGCCATCTGAATTAGTTTGCTCCATATAGTATCAGGAGAAATCCAGCTTTTATCTTCCTGTTGTCTCTTCATTAGCCAATAATAATCTGCTTCTATTTGTCTGGATTTCAGTTTGGCCATAGGATATTTCTTTCCATCCAGCCTGACTATCCACTCGGAATCTACCTTAGGTTTTGTCAGGAAGCAGAATTCATTCTCGGATTTTCTGTATAGTTCTAGATAATCTCCTTTGTTTGAGGTCTGCAGAATCCTAAATGGAGGCATATTAAACTCTTTCTTTTGGTCCCAGAGCTTCATATAATTGACCTTGTTTTTACTATCGTAAAGCAAGGCTGCTTTGTCAAGAATTATATATGGGTCACTTGCTCTCAATGAGATAATCTTAACATCTATATTGAATTTTTTCCTATAAAAAAAGAAATAATAAATCAAAGAACCGACCAACGCAAGAACAAGAAAACCTATAACTACCAAGACGGACACATTCAGAACATTTCCAAATATCCCCTGGAATGTATCTGCGAATTGTCCTGTCTCTGCCATTAGATTCCTTGTTTCCTCACAACATTAAAGAGTTGGTTTGCCCTGGCTAAATGGCCTTGAATCATATCCATTATTTCTGTAACTGATAGAGTTTTATCTTTTGGTTCTTCTTTTTCCTGGGTTTGCCTTTTTGGAAGTCTTGGAAGCTCATTGCCTGTGCTTGTTGTTTTTAGGGAAGGTTCTTCATACTCCTCTTCATCTTCATCGACATACTCTTCAGGCTCTTCTTCCTCTTCTTCATCATCCTCAAAATCAACTCTCTCTATTTGTTTTTTCTTTTTGAATACCATGCTTACCTCCTTTTATCTGATGGGTAATATTGTGTTGGGCCATAAGATAGTCGACATGATTCTGGCTATATCCCTCAATTATCTTCCCACAAATATCACAAGTTTTTGAAATCACTACCTACCTATACAGATTAGGTTATTTAAATCTTTTCATTATTGAGAGGGTGGCAGGTGAGTTTAGCCCCTCACCCACGGGCCCTTATAAATTAAACAACAATAGTAAATCTCTTTGACTTGTCTGATCCTGTAACTACAATAGTAAACTCTTCATCTTGGAGTTTGCCTTTTGAAGCTGCAAGATTGATAAGTTGCCCGTAGCTTGAAGCCGGAGTAAGTCCATGGGGCATTGTCCAGATAACTTCCTGATTGTTCAGCAAAAGTCTTACCTGTTTCCTGGGCTGTGGCTCTTTCCCTTCTTCTATATAGGGCTTGGCTTCTTCAATCTCTGACAGAGCCTTTACTCTATACTGCCCTGCTTTTGGCTTCCAGAAGTCACCTGAATTCTCTGCTTCATTCTTCTTCAATCTTTCCAATTCTGCTTGATAGTCCATGCTCTTCACCTCCTTTTGATTCTTTAAGTTTTCAGATACGATTTTCTCGTATTGAATATCATCATGGAAGATTTCCTGGATATTTGTGTTCATTTTGATAATCTACTCCACATATATACATTTAATAAAATAAGAATTAAGGAAGGTATTACCATCCAAATTTCTAATCCTGATTCAAGTATTAAATCAACAACCTTAAACACGAGGTAAAGACTCATAATGGATGGGAATATTGCTAAATAAATGAATATTCTCTCCCAGAATAATATCTTCTTCATTCTTCTATTTAACATCCTCTTTTGCCTATTATATTCATCTTCCTTCAAAAACCTCTTCGCAATTTGTGTCTATATGATATTCATCACCATAATAAAAAGATATGTTCCCCTGATAAATATCACAATGAATAGATACAGATAAGTTTTGTTCGTACTTATATTTTGGAAGTTCTGTTATTTGGTGTATCACTCCTAATTCAAAATCTGTTTCTCCCACAGAATTAGCTTCTCTAAGTATTTTTGCTCCTTCTTTTAATAACTCTGCTCGTGGCTCAATCATATAAGCATTAATAAAAATAACAATAACTAATCCAAACCAAATTACACAAAGGACATAAATCTCTTTATCTTTCATGCTTCTTTCTTCTCATACTTCATACAATCACACATCATTGTATCTCCTGTCTTCTTACTTTTCCAACAAGCACAGCATCTATCGTTATCCCATTCTCCTACATGAGTTTTTTTACTATGAGTGCATTTACATATCCTTGATTTTGAATTGTCCTCTATCGTTTCTTTGTTTGCGGAGGGCGTTTCCTGCGGACTTTGAATATTTTTGATTTCTTCCTCAATAAATTTCCCCTTCAAAGCATAGAAACAATATTCTTTACTTTCTCCATCACTCCAGTGTTCAGCGATGAATTTTAACAATTTTTCTTCAACCTGCTTTAAAGTTTCTTTACAACATTTATTCATCTTATTTCTCCCTTTCTTGATTTATAGGGCTTTCTGCTTCCTTAGGCATACTCACCTCTACTTTTAGTTTCCAATAAGTGTTTCCACTTCTTGAATCAGATATAATTGTCTGATCATCTCCCCACATTTCCTGTAAGACATTAACGGCCCTCCAGTAATTCATTCCAACAATGGCTGCGATTCTGCCAGTTGGTAATTCGCCAAAGTCCTTCAATGTTTTTAAGATCCTTTCTTTGTATTCCATGATGTAGTGTAGTATATATCCTTTATAAACTTTATTGTAGTGTAGTATATATATATCCAGGGGGTAATGATGGGAAAGAGGTTCTAACCCTGTCCGTCGTTACCTTCGGACTTCCCCCTGGAAATTGAATCTTCTTTAAACATCTTTAGCTTAGTCTGGGCCTTTGATATATTCAAAGTTACCTCGTTCCCTCTAGCCATCCTTCTCTTATCAGCTATTAAATCAAGTCTTTTGAGGGCCCTTCCAATCCAATGGGTATTAAGCCATTTATCTTCAATATCATCAACTTCATTAAGATAGGCCTTGAACATATTAGTTATCTCCCTAATAGGATAAAAGTTAAGCTTACCGGAATCAAAGGCATTGGCCACAAAATCTATCAGGGCAACATCTTTACTTTCAGCTATCTCTTCTTCTTTCTTATTTTTGACTATAGTTTTACAGATCTCTAGAATCTCGCAAAAAATATCTTCATTCAAAGCACGGGCAGTAATTAAAAGAGGAAATATTAACTCAAGATTTCTCCCATCAATTTCAGAATTATCTATCTTCTCAAACATTTCTTCAAGTCCTTCTTCTAGTGTAGTTAGTGTAGTTTGTGTAGTTTGTGTGTTTAGTGTATAGTGTAAATCAATGTAGTTATTCCAGGATGTGGTGATGTTTTTTTTCAAATATACACTACACAAACTACACTGATTGTTCGTAAGGGTTCGTTTAATTTTTTGGATGGTGTAGTTTGTCTCAAAATCCTCTATCTTTTTGGTCTTGGAAGGATCATTGGATTTCTGGAGAACTAGGGTAATACATCTGTCCCCTAGAACCTCTTCCATCCCCCAAATATTGGCCATTGCAATGGGTTTATATGGCTCAAAATTCTCAATCTCATAGTTCTCTTCTTCCTTCTTCTTCACCTTCTTGGCCCTTTGAACAACGCCCCCAGATTTATAGGAGGCATTAAGATATAGTCTGAATTTTCCCTTATCCTTGCTCCCAACTCCTTCAAATTCATCAAAGACCAGGGTATGATGCTTAGGCGTTCTGTAAAGGACAGAATCAGTAGGCTCTGTTGAAACCATTCCTGAACCTCCATAAGCTAAATGAGATATTATCTTCAGCAATCTAGTCTTACCGCTTCCCCTCATAGCATTAACGAATAGAAAGGGATAAGTAGGGAAGGTTTCATGCAAATATGTACCAAGAATCCATATCGCGACTAATTTCTTATGGTTTTCAGGGAAATCCATATATGAATCCAGAACCTGTATAATCTCCTCATAAGATTCCCCAAGAATTAATCTAATACTCTCTTCTGTTGGAACTCCAGTAATCTTATCGTAGTTTTCAGGATCTATCCCCAATCCTACAACTGCTGTGGCCTTATTAATCCTTCCAGGGCCCCCGGCTCTGTCCAAAACGCCCTCATCCCTATAGAACTTAGCTTCTTCCAATGTAGTCCTCCAGTCTAATTCTCTTTAATGGTATGAGTCTATATCCTTTGATATCTGTTTTGATAATCGATTTCCCTCTGACCACATATATGACTGGAACTATTTCAACAAGCCCTAAATCCTTCAAACAATTTAAGTGCTTTCGCGTATGAGAGTAGTTATCCCCAAAGTCTTTTACAACGAAAGTCTTTAGAGGTTCCTGAAGCAATCTCTTATAGGTTTTCTTCAATGTAGAAACAAGGATTCTGTCACCCATTCTTAATTTCTCCCTCTTTTTTCATCTCTATCTGACAGGCCTGACAAATCTTCATTATAGTCCTTTCAGATATAATCCACTTCCTCTTATGGCACTCTGGACATTCCAATACCTGTCTCATTGGTTTCTCTCCGGGAACTTATACTCCTCTATCTTCTCAATCTCAAGGAAGAAGATAACTCGCTCCCCTTCCAGGAACTCATCAATCAAAAAGAAGTCTGTGCCTATTTCCTTGATCTTCCCATTCTTCCAATATCCTCTTTGGTAAGTAACATGGACGGGGATCTTATTCTCAAAGAAATAATTGACCTTGCTCTTTAAAACATCGACATTATTGTTCATCACGGATAAAAATTGATTTTATTTAAATATCTTTCTTGTCACTACTTGGTTACGAAACGGATAAGGGGTACATTGTTGCGTTAGCGTGTCCTGAATTGAACAAAAAAATTATTCCTGTTCAACGCTGAACTCTTTATCGGACTTTTCTAATCTTTCTTGAAAGTCTATTTGTGCTTTATCCTTCAACTTGTCTAAAAATGAATTAAGCATTGCAATATCATTAAGCCGTATTTCTTCGTCATCTAATTCATAGCCATAAACAAACTTAACTTCACCTTGTTCATCCTTGACAATTTTCACATAAGCTTGTCCAATTAGCTTGTCTTTCTTCATTTCTTAATCTCCTTTCTTATCAATTCATCCATTTTCTCAGTCATGCTAATTTTATTTTTAATACAATAAATCTTAAAATCTTCTAAGAGCTTTTCCTTTATGTTAATAGAGGTTTTAACAATCTTTTCAGTTTCCATATTATCCCCCTGCGCTCCTATTCATCCATGAAGAACCCAAATCTCTTAGTTCTGTTTTCTTCATTAGATTGTAAGGTGATGTTTTGGCAATATTGAAATTAGGGATATTAATAAGATGCTGAAAATAACTCTGTATGCTTCCTTCTGAAAGATATTCTTTCTTCTTTTCCTTGACTTCAATAGCATAATCTTGATTAGCATAAGCTTGAACTCTTACTTTCCAATAGTTAATTATTAGTGAATTATTAATTAGCTTTTTCCCAATTTCTTGAAAATTATGTTTTTGAACGCAGTGAGAAATAAGATTAATGCCGATTTTCTTTTTCTCGCAGTTGCAAACCTTCTCTGCTTCTTCTTCAATTTCTTTTATCTTATTGTTGATTAAAACAATGGCTTCCCTTATAGGTCTTGCGAGATTTTCTTTCATTATTCCATAACTGGATGAACTCCCCAATCCACTACAACCTTTTCTCTCTTTCTCTGAAAATGCTATTTGAACTTTTTCCATTAATCAAAAACTCCCAAAGCCATCATACTTGCTTCTTCTTTCATATCTTCAATAGATTCTATTAATTGTGCCTTTTGTTTCTTGGCGTATTGTTTCTTCTGAACTTGCGTTTGATATTTCTGCATCAGATGTCCGTATACTACTCTTCTTTTCCAATCCTCTGCTCCCTCTGTGCAGTCCCATGCCGTCTTTTTCAGTGTTTCAGGAGTTCTGCCCATTGAGTTCCACATTCCATTGAATTTCTTTCTGAATGGTGCAACCATCATTTGAAGTTTGATTTTTTTCTTGTTTTTCATAGTCTATTAAGGAATAACCCCTTTATATACTTTTCGGTATTAAAGTATATACTCCATAATGCGAACAGTATTAATCTAAGACCCTTTAATGCAACAATGTAGATAAGGGGAAAGATTTAAATAATCTTTTTTGTAAGTTAAAACATGAAAATGAAATATGGTTTGCTTCTCGGGGTAATGTTAGTCTTGAG
>Ga0210043_1001705_pt1 | contig 16900 bp, 14 predicted proteins | sample CryGeymet201501t_FD_183990 | JGI IMG/M metagenome (GOLD analysis project Ga0210043, IMG submission 183990) | Groundwater microbial communities from Crystal Geyser aquifers in Utah, USA - Crystal Geyser metaG 2015-01t (SPAdes) (version 2) | ecosystem: Environmental > Aquatic > Deep subsurface >... | reverse complement strand
TTTCTTTTTGGGGTTCTGCCCTCCAAGTATTCGGGCAGTGTGGCGGGGCCTTTCATAATGCTTTTCTTGGACATATTAAATAAAAAGGACCCGATGCATTGTCTGCACCGGGTCCGTGATTATTCACAAACGAAAGGGTAAGGTCAGCCTCCCGATCTTCGAAAGATAGAGATGATTTGCATATCTCTTTCCACCGATTGTTGCCTCGGTTGGAATACGAGTAGCGCTATTTATCTCTACCTCCAGATGCAGGTGCGATTGATGGTTGCTCGTCGTGGAATACTGAATATTACTGCTTATCGACGATTCCGCCACATGTCCAATCAGATCACCCACTCTAACCACTGTACCGTCATGGACACTGAGAGCAAGTGGGCGGTAGCGTACAGTGAACGAGTCACCGATGATTTCCACGCCGTCAGCGTCTTCGGGTTCGTCGTGGACAATGCGCACCTTTCCATCTTCAGTTGCGAACACAGGTGTTCCAGGTTGGATGTAGACATCAACGCCGTTGTGTACGGGACGTTCGCCTCCCGACTTGAGGTACTGTCGTACTCCAAGTCGACCGAACTTGGGAACCATGGACGCGAGAGTGAGGGCATTTCTTGCTGCATCAGTAGAGAAAACTTTCGTTGTTAAACTGAAGCGCTTGATGCCGCCTTGCGCATCAAACTCTGCTACCTTTGCCACCCTCACGCCAGTCTTACTTGTTGACTCAATGAGCCACTGCTCTCCACCATTATCTCTCCCGAGATACAAACCCACGTGGTTCCATGTTTTGTCCGGACTTGCATCCAAGGATGGATATTTCACCAGCACATCACCGGGAATCATTTTATCTACAGATGCGATGATCTCCCCAGATACTGCTTGGCGCTGGTTATCAGCGACAAATGGAATGCCGATAAGTGCGCCTTCCCAGTGGGATTGTGAGGTGAGGGTGGAACAGTCCACCACGGTGCCAGCTTCCAACTCCTCGCTTCGTTTGTAGGAGAAGCCGAGAAAGTCAAGAGATTTTCGGCAGATTTCGTACTGCTCCGTACCTGGGGCGAAGCCTTCACTTTCCATCCGAGTGAAGATTTCGTCCAGCAATGCTTGTTCGTTCATTAGTGACTCCTTTTGTTTTGAGTGAAGGTGAACCCGCTCTCCCAAGCCAAACTGCGTGTTGGGAGAGCGGGCTGTTAGATGTTAGGATTTTCAGACAACAGGAAATCAGGTTGCCTGAAGAGTTTTTCCCAAGTGTTCTCGATGCCAGTCCGTTCTTCGAAGAAACGTTTGATAGCCGTAAGATCGCCGGTCATCATTGCCTGAAGCACAAGGGACATAAACTCTCCTTTGCCCCAATACTCGACGAACTTCCTGCTCGGTTCTGTCACTTGCATCACAAAACGATGTGCTCGTGGCAGAAGGTTCGCATCAAATGACTCAAGCATGATCTCACGCTGAATCATTTGCTCAAGTTCGTTGTCGCAGTTTGCTTTGCGGACGATTTCCCTGAGAGCTTCACTCACAGCAAGGACGACGACCCCGTCCATGAGCAAGTTGAGATTGATCGCTTCCGGAGAACAAGCCGTCAATTCTGTGGACGAGTACGACACTCCATCCTTGTTCCGGAAGTTGATACCGTATTGTTCGCGGTACACTTCCGGCACTCGGTGTTTGGCTGCACTGGGTGAGCTTGCTGGCATTCTCATTGCTCTCCGATACGATCGGAAAGTTGAATGGTGTAGGCAATCGTGGATAAAGTTTCGAACCATCTCCAGCGTTCGAATTGTCGGCGAGATTGTCCTGTTGTTTAGCGCCACCACGAACGAAGCGTGATACCAGTATTGGTATCCAAGACTTCTTGGGTCGTGGAAACCACCAACCGCTGTGTCTTCGGGCGGACAAGCGGTGTAATACCGCTCCTCGCTCACTGGCTCGAGATCAATTCCGTATTGTTGCTTCATATACTCAAGACAACTATACGCGACACTCCTGAATTGATCTATGTTTACGATTCCTGCGATGCGATCGTCATTCAGACAGACCGCGTTTGGAAGTGTCGTGATCTCAATCGGATCAAGTCTCCGAATGTTCTCGAGATACGCCTTGATGTACGCGCGATCCGCGTTGGATCCGAGATAGATTTCTTTCATTTTGTGCCTCCTTTACCATTGGTTATTAGTTTGTCTTTTACCAGTCCACTCCTCAATACGACGACGGGTGCCCGGCGATGTCTTTTCTGGCAACATTTCGGGCTTGAAGAAGTTATACTTCTCCACTTCGAAATGTCTTTTCGATACTTGAGTGAACGAATCTACGACGAACACCACAATGGTGTCTTTCTTGTATTCATACGTATTTTCGTATTCGCCCAACTGTCGGGGAGTCGCAGTGATTTGGATGCCGAGTTCTTCGGAGAGTTCACGGCGCAAGGCATTTTCATCCTTCTCGTTTCTACTGACTTTGCCACCAGGAAGAAACCATCCCTCTTGGTATGTGTGTGCCACCAAAAGGATTTCTCCATTCTGGTTCACCACAATTGCTCGCACACCCCGTGTCACAGGGCGCACAATACGCCAGTAGAACCGGCGAAACTTTTGCACGATGGGTAGCAAGAATTTGATCATGTGTTTTTCCTTTCTTTTGTGTTTATCAAAGGACTGTTGTTGTTTCAACTATTGGAGCAATTCTGTATATTTCTAACACAACAACAGTCTTGAGTCAACACTTTGATATTTTATCACAATTTACGAAAATATGTCCAAGAAAAGCATTATGAAAGGCCCCGCCACACTGCCCGAATACTTGGAGGGCAGAACCCCAAAAAGAAAAATATCCTTTCCATTTTAGAAAAAATCCACCCCCGCGAAAAACAGAAGAGCAAGGAACATTTTTTCTTTTTGGGGTTGCCGAGTGAAGCGAGGCGGTGGCGGGGCTTTCGTGGAGCGTACGATTTAATTTAGAGCTACCACGCGCTCCGCGCGTGCGAAGCATCAGCGATTTTGAAATAGGTGCGAGCTTGGTAAAATAGAGACACCAAAACAGAACTTATGGGTTTGAAAACCCGTCTTGCTATTTTATTTGTGTAGCAGTATTCTTGAATTAAAGTTAGATTGATACTATAAATACGCAACAATGAATTTGATTGAATCTGTAATTCGCCGATTAAAAAATGACAAGAAACCACAAAAGGGATTCACTCTCATTGAAATTCTTGTCGTCATAGGAATTATCGCGATTTTGGCGGCTATAGTAATAATCGCCATTAACCCATCAAGGCAGTTCGCGCAGGCCCATAACACTCAAAGAATAAGCGGAGTAACCGCCATACTAAACGCCGTGGGTCAAAATATAATAGACAATAGGGGAACATTTACATGCGCGATAGACATTGCCGGAAGTTCAACCCCGATAACAATTCCCGCCACATCAACAATAATTAAAAAGGAGGACGGAGTGGACCTTAGACCTTGCATTGTCCCAACTTATATTTCAGAAATCCCAGTAGATCCAACATCTGGGAGTAATTCGTGTGATGAAGATTTGGAATGTTCAACCGGGGATTATAATACAGGCTATGAAATTTTCAAAAACGCAACAACCAGCAGGATAACCGTAACCGCCCCTGATGCCGAATTAAACCAGACCATATCAATTACTCGTTAAAACAATTTTGGCTGTTTAATTTAATCAACATTTTATCCACACTTATTACACAACTTTAAACACAAAAAACCATTGACTTTTTGTATATATAATAAGAGAATTATGTTAGGTTTATTCTCACCGAGGAACTCCAATAATAAACACACGGGAACCAAGCGCTAGAGCCAAACGACTTTGCCAGGAACCCAAAATTAAAAATAGTGGGGCTCTCCTCAAAAAGGAGAATGAACCAAAACAAAATCTCGCTTTCGGGCGGGATTTTGTTTTTACACAAAATGGTTTGGGTATATATTAATATCACACATGAATAAGAACTACATAAATCCGATAAAGTTAATTATCGCAATTTTTGTAATTGTTGTTCTTGTGATTGTAAAAATTTTTGTTTCTTCCTGCAGAGAATCTGTTTGCATAAAACCCATTCCCTCTTTTTGGAATTATACCATTTTCCTTGATACCAAAACCGCAACAACCATTTACCCAAATATATATTTGCCCGAAGAAATGTATTCACATTACATATCGGGAGAGCTGAGTATAACCGAAAGCTCCGTATTGCTTCACGAAAGAACTCACATAGAGAGGCAGGGCTCTTACGGCCCAATAAAATGGTTATTCAATTACATCTTTTCAAGAAAATTTAGATTAAACGAAGAGCTTTTTGCCATTAGAAAACAAATGGAATTTCTCGCTTTAAATGGCGAAGATTATGATATAAACAAGAAAGCAAGCCAATTTTCAAGTCCCACCTACCTCTGGGTTACCACAAAAGAAAAGGCCGAAAAATTGCTAACTCAAATGTGGGATGATGTTGTGGATTGAGTTCTCCCCTACTCAAAAACAATACTGCTGTACAATGGATTCTATGATGGGATATGGATACGGAAGTCAGGCATATGGAGTCGGTGAATTGGGATTTCTAACTTGGTTGGTTATCCTGATTGACCTTACTCTCCTTGGAATCTGGCTCTGGCAAAAAATTTCACATAAATAATATAAAAGCCAAAAGAGATTATATTCGCTTGCATTATATTTTAATGTGAGTTAGTATGTTCGTTGCACCATTATAAGTTAAATTCTAAATAGTGATGGATGAAAACACACAAGGTGCTTCACCTATGCCCGAAGAAGAGGTAAAACCCGTAACGGAAGGTGAAGGTACGGAAACCGCTTCTCCCGCAGTAGAGGAGAAGCAAACAGAGGGAGAAGCAAACCCTATGTAATATACAAAAAACGCCCCCAAAAGGGAGGCGTTTTTTGTATCAATTCCTAAAATTTTATATTAGAGATTTGTTGAGAAAAAACTCTGGCTTGAGGTGGCAGTGTTACCGCCAGCATCGGTAGAAACAACCAGGTAATAGTATACAGCCGGAGCTGAAAGGTCGGAGAGTTCAAATTCGTGTTCGGTAGACAAACTGTCAGAGCCCACGGTCAAAGCACCTCCTCCTATTGATACTGGGGTAGAGGTTCCATACCAAACTCTGCCTGTGGCGGAAACATTGGTCGTCCATCTTATTTTTACTTCATTAGAGTTTATTATGGAAGAGCTTGGAAAAGAAACCGTAATATTGGAAGCAATTTCAGCATCTGTGGTTATAAATGAACCTTCAGTAGATTCAGTCCCGTTACCGTTTGCATCCATTGAACCAACCTTAAAATAGTAAGTGGTTGAAGCGTTAAGGTTTGAAATTTCAATAGTGTGATTTTTGGAGAATGAGGAAGAAGACTTCGCAGACGCGCTTGATGTCGCGAATCCAGAAGTCGTACTAAACCAAACATTGCTTGTGGAATTTTCATTTGTTGTCCAAGAAATTCTGGCTGAATCAGAATCTATGTTATTTACCGCTACTCCTGATATTACTGGTGCTTGAGTATCGGTGGGGTCGGTTCGCCCGCCGTTGTCATTAATTTTTTTGGCTATCCCTGCTGGTAGGTTCTCACATATTGGAACAATTGGCTTATCATCTCCGCTATGTTTCCTCAACCAACCCGGTGCTATTAAATGACCCGGGGGTACACAGAGACCGTGTCGTTTCCCTCTGTTGCTCACATTACTGTTGTCATCATCCGAATCAAATTCTGAATCATCATCAATTTTTACCAACCCCCTGCCCCTAAATTCCTCATTCAGTTTTTTCAAGGTTAAGGGTCCCACAAATCCGACCTGTTCAATTCCAAATTTCTTTTGGAAATTCTTTACCGCCTTAGAAGTTAATGGACCGAAAAACCCAGTAATCAAACCTTCAGGATAAATTGAAGCATCCGCCGCTAATATCGCTTGGAGAGCGGCCACGTCATCACCACTTAGACCCTGGCGAAGGCCTCGTATTATTTCAACACTACTTTGGACATTTTGAGAAGCAGATACAACCTGCTGTTGTGCTGTCCTTAACGCTTCTATTCTAGTTTGCAAGACCTTTATTTGTTCAAGCAAACCTTGTATTTGTAATGAAAGATTGGCATTCGCAGATGTCTGTGCAGACGCCGATGTGGTGAAACTTCCAAAAACAAAAACCGAAAAAATTGCCAACACTATTATTCTGTTCATAATTTAAATTTTATTACTGTTGATTACTACTAATCGCGGACATTACCGCCTTCTATGTCAGACGACTGTCAAGACCGCTTCTTACAGATTATATCATTTTTACTGTCCCGTCTTTGTGGTTTAGGTACTTACTAAAACACCAATTCTCTCACCGTTTGGGCGAGAGAATTGGTGTGCGGTGACGTGAGTAGATAGCAAACTACGCTTGGTTTGGAGAAACTTGGGCGCTAGTTTTTTCGCAATCACGACATGTTTTCTTGTGCGTGAACAGCTCATAGAGAGCGGAAAGACCCACAAGAACATATATCAAACGGGAAATCAGCGCTCCTTGACCGCCAAATATCACTCCGATGTCCCATGAAAATAGACCCTGGACCAACCAATTCAACCCCCCGACAATAAGGAGAATGAACGTGATTTTATGCAATCCTTTCATACTTATACGTGTGTTTTATAAAACGACCTTTAAATAAAGTATAACACTAGTTTGCTATACATATGTTGAATAACTTAACCTGTTCGTTGTAATTATTTATAAACCCTTTAGCTATTGCGTTTTTGGAGTTGATTTCTTTTGCCAGAGCGTTATATTCTTCTACTTTTTGGTTATAGTTTTCTCTGTTGCGCTGGCTTTTTTCCATTGTTTGAAGCTCCTCTTGCACTATATCAATTTGAACTTTAAGAATATCTATTTCCGAAACAATTGAGTCAATCTGTCCCTTAAGAACATTGCTTACGGTGGGACATTGCGACAGTGGTTTTGAAAAAATCTGAACCCCAATCCATGTACTCTTCCCTTCATATACCCCCCTGCCTACCGCCACACCAAGATTGGTAAATTTTGGATTTAAAATATTGGCACGATGACCTGGGGAATTCATCCATGCGCCAACGAGTGTCCTGTCGTCTTCAAAATTGCCCAAAGCTATGTTTTCACCTATTGAAATATATTCATACATAAAATCATCCGCGACGGTAGAAGCTGATTCCCCTATGGGTGAAACATGTTCAAAATATTGCCTTGCGAACATATCAGAAAGTCTTTCTTCCGCCACTTTGTTGAGTCCCGAGTCATTCAAAAGCGCGGACAAACCTATATTCGCTCTTTCTTTGTTGGTAAACGCAAAAACTCCCGGATTGGTTAGATATGATCTGGATGATTCAATTTTGGAAACCAAACTACCAGGGGTACTGACCTCTTTCTGGATGTTCTGCAAAATGTCCAGGCTGTTTCCGTTTTTTATAAAATCCGAAATTTTATTGAAAGAGCCCCGTGTATTCAGGTACCAAAACAATGACAAGCTTGCAACAATGGTGGCAAGCACGATAAAAATAACGGCTAACTTCTTGAATTTAATTTTTCCCATTTATTTTTGCGAATACAATACAAATTGTGGAGTGAAAGCACATTATACCAGATTATTTTTTGCTGATTTTTGACACTTAGAGTCAATGATTGACCTTTTTGTTCTAAACCCTTTATCTGTTAGAATATTCTTAATGGCAGACAAAAAGAAACTAGACACATCCCCTTACAAAGGAGTCCGAGATTTCTACCCGGAAGATATGTATGTGCTAAATTACATTACCTCTGTAATGAGAAAAACGGCTGAAAGCTTTGGCTACAGCGAATACGGAGCATCCCCCATTGAGCCCGCGGAACTATACAAAGCCAAAAGCGGAGAAGAAATCGTAAGTGAACAAACATACACATTTACCGATAGGGGTGGGAGAGAGGTTACTCTGCGACCGGAAATGACACCAACGGTTGCCAGAATGGTAACTGCCAAAAAGCGTGAGCTTTCTTTCCCCCTCCGCTGGTATTCCATATCAAATATGTTTAGATACGAAAATCCGCAAAAGGGGCGCTTACGGGAACATTATCAGTTAAATATGGACATTTTTGGTGTTTCTGGTCTTGACGCTGAAGCAGAGATAATAGAGACGGCTTGGCAAATGATGAAAAACTTTGGTGCCAAGGATGATGATTTCCAGATTAGGATAAACAGTCGCTTGATACTTGATGATATATTCTCGTCTATAGGCATTAAAGATTCGGAAAAAACCGTTCTTTTAAAAATTATTGATAAGAAAGATAAAATAAGCTCTGATGTGTTTGCAGACAGTATCAAAAAAATAATCGGAAACAGGTCAAATGAATTATTAAATTTATTTGAGGTTAATCAGAGAATTTTGGACCACCTTGGAACGGATAATCCGAATGTAAAAAATTTGATTGGCCTAATCGAGAGACTAGATTCTTTCGGTATAAAAAACATTCAATATACCCCGAGCTTGGTTAGAGGATTTGATTATTACACGGATATTGTTTTTGAAATATTTGACACTAGTCCGGAAAATAAACGCTCCTTGTTTGGTGGCGGTAGATACGATGATATTTTTAATCTTTTTGGAGGAGATGTAATTCCAGCTGTGGGATACGGTATGGGAGATGTAACGATTAGAGATTTCCTCACAGAACACGGACTAATGCCAGAATATAAAAGCAATACGGATTTGTTCATATGCCAAGTTTCTCCCGTTTCCACGCAAGAAATATCGTTCTTGGCTTCCAGATTACGCGCTTCAGGCATAAATGTGGCTATAGATTTGAGTAAAAGGAAAATAGGAGACCAAATTAAAAATGCGGACAAGATGATGATCCCCTTCATCGTTTGCGTCGGCGAAGAGGAAATAAAAAACAAAATATATAAAATCAAAAATCTGAAATCAGGAAAGGAAAACGCTCTTGAAGAAAAAGAAATTTCAAATTTTATAAAAACATCTGGGGTATAAGCAAAATATTGTCTTATGCGTAAAATAGTTTTTGACATAGAAACAAGCAACATCTTCTCCGAGGTCGGGAGCAACGACCCAGCGATGCTTGATATTTCCGTAGTTTGCATACACGATTCGCTTACCGACAAATACAGCTCATATCTTCAGGAAAATTTAAACAGTTTATGGCCAATACTTGAAAGGGCTGATATGTTGATCGGTTTTAATTCCGACCATTTTGACATACCTCTATTAAATAAATATTATCCCGGAGACCTAAATAAGATAAAAAGTTTGGATATTTTAAAAGAAATAAAAAATTCATTCGGAAGAAGAATGAAGTTGGAACAGATAGCACAAGGTACGCTTGGAACCGGAAAAAGCGCGGACGGGTTGGAAGGCACCAGATGGTGGAAAAATGGCGAGTATCAAAAAGTTATTGATTACTGCTTGGACGATGTCAGAATTACAAAACAAATTTACGAGTACGCGCTAAAAAATAATACACTCTTGTTTAAAGAAGGTGGAGAAATTATAACAATCCCCCTAGACACTTCAGGATGGGAGGTTGAGGGTGGGAGCGCCATAACGCACACATTGCCTTTTTAGGATATGGTATAATTTTCTTTCAAGATGGACCCGCAAAAACAAACACAAGAATCACAAGGAGAGAAGGCAAACCCCCTTTTAATTCCCATTTCCATTATATTGTCTGGAGCATTGATTGGCGCGGGACTCTATTTGTCCAGCAGACCAAGTGCCAGCGAAGTAAGAAGCTCTGGCAACAATTCGGTGGTTGATGACATTAATGTGCCGTCAATTAAATCGGATGACCATGTTTTTGGCAACCCCAGAGCAGAGGTGGTCATCATTGAATATTCAGATACGGAATGTCCATTTTGTAAAACTTTTCATGCTACGCTAAAACGAATTGTAAACGATTATGGAAAAGACGGTAAGGTTGCGTGGGTCTACAGGCACTTCCCCATCGCTCAACTGCACTCTAGAGCTGGAAAAGAAGCCGAGGCTACGGAATGCGCGGCGGAGCTGGGTGGAAATAGTAAATTCTGGGAATTTACAGATGCTGTATTCGCCAGAACACCGTCAAATAACGGACTAAACCCCGCAGAACTCCCCAAAATAGCGGAAGATATCGGATTGAATGTAAACAAATTTGAATCTTGTCTTTCAAGCGGTAAATACGCAAAAAAAGTTCAAGACCAATATAATGAAGCCATTGTCGGTGGAGGAAACGGAACCCCTTTTAGCGTTGTGTTTGCCAAAGATGGGCAGAAAATTGCGGTTAAGGGTGCACAACCATATGAAGTTCTAAAAACAATAATTGAAGCATCTCTTAATCCTACCCTCCCTGTCGCGCCATAGATGCTCGTAGAGAACAAAATTGGCACTTGCCCCTGCCACAAACTTTGTTCCAGAATGAAAGATTGTATATATCCGTGGCTATTTGTTGAGTCAATTTTAAAGCGCTATCGGACTCTTCTTTCCCGATAAGAAAAACCTCTTTTTTAAATCGACCCTTTGTGTCCGGTTCAACAAAATCAATTTCTCCAGAAATCATTTTGTATTTTCTTTTTTCAAAATTATCAAGAAGAAGTTTATAGAAATCCAGTTGTCTCTTTATATTTCCGTTTGAGTTTTTTGTTTCACCCAATATATCGTTTCTGGCTTTTGCGCTACCCGTCTTGTAGTCAACAACATTTACTCCCCCTTCCGAAAGAATTTCTATTTTATCCAACATCCCCCTCAACAGTAATTTTTTGTCTTTCATAAACGGTATGAAGATGCCGGATATCTTGAATTCATTTATGATATTCTTTTGCCAAGAATTTTTATATTTTTCATAATACAACGAGAGCGCTCTTTGTCCTTTTTCTAGAGAATCTTCGTAATCTCCCAGTGAGAGCGGTTGTTTCGTCAAATTCCTTTCAAACATTTTTAGCAATTGAACACTGGATAATTTTGTATCTATTCTATACTTGTCAAAAAACTCTTTTAGAGCGGAGTGCATTGCTATACCGAACATCTGGTGTTTTTGCGGAGCTTTGGGCAAGCGTATAAGATTTTCAAAAAAATATTTCCACGGACATTCCATAAAATTGTTAATGGCAGTTACAGTAAGCCCCTGGTCCAAAAACAATTTTTGTAAATATTTTTTGTTTTTAATATCCATCCCCGCGCCCAATTTTCTTCCCTTGCCAATCTTTCGGCTTAACGACGTTTTTGTTTTGATTGTTTGTTTTTTTTCTATGAGGTCTTTTCTGATTTCTTCAATAAATTGACTCGGCAATATATCCTTGCCATCTTTATTCACTGATGAGTAAGAAAGCGTAACTTCTTTTTTGGCCCTAGTTAAAGCCACATAAAAGAGTCGCCTCTCGTCCTCATTCTTGTCAAAAATTGCGCTTTGGCTGGCTTGTATCGGTAAATCAAAAAGAGAAACGGTTCTTCTGTTTCCCCAGTGACCGTCCGTAACCCCAATAATATAAACATACTCAAACTCTTGCCCCTTGGATTTGTGCGCGGTCATTAAAGACACTCTGTCTTCAAAATTCGCCCTTGATTTCATTTCCATTTTAGCGTCGTGAGTTTCAAGCGTTTTGAGAAAGTTCATAAAATCAGAAAGCTTGTATTCCTTATGTGCACTAACGATTGCTTTGACTTCGGCCAACAAGGTATCCAGTTTTTCAAGTTTTTCCAATGAGTTGTTTTTTGAAATAACACTTCTTATAAACCCCGATTGGTTGATTATGGTTTCTAAACATTCCATTAAATTATTATTTTTGGCAATCTTAGACCAATTAGAAATATTGTTTGAAAGAGAAATTATTTTTTTGGGGTCTCCAACTCCGGCTCTTACTAACAATTTTCCGTCTTTCAAAACATCCGCCAACAAAATTCTTTCTTTTTGCGAAAATTTTATGGTTTTGTATATATCAAGCGGTTCTATATTAAGAAAATCAACAAACAAAAGTTTGGATAACAATTCCTCGTTACCATAGTTGTCTACGGCAACGAGTAAAACCATAAGCTTTTTTATTTCTTCGTCTTCCAAAATATCTTTTTCCGATAAAATATTGAATGGAACGGAGATTCTTTCAAGTTCGTTTGCTATTGGGAATGCGTCTCTGTTATCTCTGTACAAAACGGTTATCTGATGTGGCGGAATTTTTTTATTAATTTTATCCTTTATGTCTTTTGCTATGGCAGTAAGCTCCGTTTCCTCCGTTTTAAACTCAAGAACCTTTATTGGCTTTCCTTTTTGCCCACCAAATGATTTGAGCTCTTTTCTTAAATCATCGTCTTTTACAAAATTTTTAATGATTAAACTGTGGGAAGCGTCCAAGATAGATTGCGTGGAGCGATAATTGGCTTCAAGACTGATAACCACGGCATCTTTGTATTTCTTCTTGAAATACAAGAAATCATCAAGGGAGGCGCCCTGGAACCTGTAAATGGCTTGTTTTTCGTCGCCCACGATAAACAAATTCGGTGATTTGTGAAAACTGGATAGCAATTCCAGAATCCTATTTTGGGCATTGTTAGCATCTTGGTGTTCATCAGCCAAAATATATTGGAATTCTTCTTGAAGTTCCAAAAGAAAATCTTTGTGCTTCTCCAGAGCACTGATTGCCTCTATTATCATATCCTCATAATCATATTGGTGGTTTTCCAAAAGTTGTTTTTCGTACAGCTTATATACGGTTGCCAATTCTTTGTTTTTTTCTATTTTCTTTAAAGTTGATTTGTGAATTGACTTCATTTCTCCCTTAAACCTGCCGTTCTTGTGATACAAATCTTCTCTTTCAAAAAATTCTTTTTCTTGTTTTTTTATAAGTTTTTCAAATTTGAGCGCACTGACATTCTCTCTTTTTAGCGTTCTGATGCTTCCCAAGGCGCCTCGCAGATAATAAAAAATATTTCCGTATGGTTTTATAATTTTAAATTTTTCTTTTTTAAGAATTTCCTCAATGATTTTTATCTGGTCAATTTCTCCCAAGGCAACGCCTCCGACTACCTTTGGAAAATATTCGGGATACTTGCCAATGAGTTCATTGGTAAATCCGTGAAAGGTGTGTATGTTGACCCTGTATGCTTGCGCCCCGATTATGTCCACCAACTTTTTTCTCATTGAATGCGCGCCTGATTCCGTAAATGTAAGCGCCAAAATAGCGTCTGGAGGTACATCTGTTTTTCTTAAAATGTTTGCTATGCGCAAAGTCAAAATAGATGTCTTGCCGGTTCCCGGTCCGGCTATAACCATTACGGGGCCCTCTGTTGTATCTACGGCTTCCTTTTGAGTTTTGTTAAGCGAAGCGTATAACTTTATAAAAGTGGACTCTGACATAAGGGTTAGTTTATCACAAAGATTATTATGCTATCACTTGTGGGGGTGGCTTGTTTAATTTTTTTCAAATTTTTGATATTTGACTTTTTGTGTTTTTATTATAAGGTAAAAAAGGAAATTGCACTTAGACACTGCTTCTTAACGCTCTTCGGAGCAAGGGGGAAATATGTGGTTTTTCATTTTGTCTTCAGTTTTTATCCTTGTAGTTCTGTGGTTTTTGATGGTCAGGAAGCTCTCATCGGGAGAGAATCCGAAGTTCTGGACACAGATTCCAGAAGGTTACATTGTCGCGATTGCAAGAGGTGGAGATATTGTGGATGTTTTGACCGGCAATATGCCATTGGTCAAAGACCGCGAGCTCAACCTCTGGACATATGATGAAATCAGCCGAATGAGCGAAGATGAAGTGCGAGAGCTCGGGCTTTGCACCCAAAAGAAAACTGTTATGTCGGAGACCATCGGCGCTTACTGGATGGGACTGTGGCCATGGGTCAGAAGGTTCAGTTATGATTTCGGATGGAACGAGTACGATAAGGACAAAAAAGGTCCGGGGTATATCATTAAACCGAGATCGGAGCCAACCACCCGCTTTCTGGTCAAGGGTACCTATGCTTTTTTCTTCAAGGAAGCCGAAACAGTTGATGGATTCAAGGTTGACACCGAGGTGCTCATTACTTTTTATGCGAAAAACATAAGGGTGGCGTGGCGCCTCAAGAACTGGCTGACAACGGCAGAATCAAGAATAGGCGGTAAGTTTACCGATTATTTCCGCACTCTGACGATAGAAAATCTTCGAGAGCTACAAGCCGAGAGTAAGGGGAGTACAAACCTCTTCTCTGTATTGAAAGGGTTAAACGGCAGGCGTGGCGAATCTGATGAGTTCGGAAACCCTGGCCTCATTGACCTGGTTGGCAATGAGATTGTTACCGCCAGTCTTTTGAACTTCAAAGTTCAAGGAAACGAGGAAGAACAAAGAGCTCTTGCGCTCAAGAAGGTGGCGAAGATTGGGGCTGAAGCTGAAGTGGCGAGGGCGAGAGGTGAAAGTAAGGCAACCGCACTTCGGCTCAAGCCACTCACAAAGGTTAAGCCGGAGTTGGCAAACAGCTTTTTGTTCAGGGAGGGATTGGTTGGAACGAGACTTACCTACTTGGGGTTGGGTTCATCGGGTTTAGTACCCGCCCTGAATATTGACAGGGAGAAGACACATGAATCTGATGAATCTGAAGGTGAGAAGAAGTAGTGTATCACCCCGCGAGACCGGTAGTCTCGCGGGGTGATATTTTTTCATAAAAACTTGACAACGGCTATATTTATTGATAGAATGAGAGAGGAAGATCTTCGTAATATAACCGCAAAATTAAACAAAAGGAGGGGTCGTGACTTCGCAAGATCGTGGTTGGAATGACCTTGACCGTCCAAGATTTGTCGGTCGAGAGTTCCATGGAGCAATTTTCCCGGCAGAATACGCGCCGGAAGAAAGTGATGAACACAGGACCTTCTTTCGGTTCTCCGCGAGAAAGTTTACGCGGTTCGTAAGAAGGACGAGGCGTAGGGTCTGGATATTTTTGGCCAAGGGAGTTCGCAGTGCCAAAAAATCCTGGCCACCTTTCAAGAGAGGTGCCAAACGGTGGGCCCGTGCTATTTGGAACATTGCGCGCGCCACTGGCAAGTGGATGTTGGGTAAGGCAAGGAGGGTGTGGAGCTCAATCCTCGGGCGTTGGAAGAAGTGGAGAGGAAAGAAAAAGGACGCAGAAGGAAGCCCGAATCTTCCTAATAGAGATTGGGGTTTCTCCAGTCTCTTTCTCTTCACAACTTCCATCTTCTTCGTTCTGTACTTGCTGTACTTGGTTTTTTCCTTGGCAAGTTCAGAGACGGCGCTGGCTACCGTCAAGTGGATAGCAATCGTGGCAGTAGTCATCGCTCTTGTTTCTGGAGCAATCTGGACAACCAAAAAGTATGGGGATGGAGGAGTCGCCAGTAAAAACCCCAGCCAAAACAGTTATCTCTACAAAAAGATGACTGGAGGACTGGTGGGATTTGCCATCTGGCACCTTGTGTTTCTGACCTTCTGGCCAGAAATGTGGGGTCAGTGGTTCTCCGACATCCGCTTTTTTGTGGGAACAAACCTAGCAATTCTTACCATAGTCCTTTTTCCTTCTCTCTTTGGCAACGAAGAGACAAAAAGAAAAGCGGATATGGGCAAGAGTTGGGGGTTGGTCATTGCCATAACACTGGCATTCGGACTTTACGGTAGGATAAAAAACCCTCCCACTGAAGAAACCCTAATCGCCACCAATACCATTTGGATGGGTGTTGAGGGTCCGGACAAGGATGCCGTCATCAAGGCATTCCCTGGTGACACCGTGATGTGGAACATTGCCGCAGTGGAGTCTGGTTTTAGACAGTACTCCCCTGATGACAGTACCAAGCCGATGCAGAACGCGGAGGGCTCGTCTGCGTTCGGAGTGTTCCAGATTATGGAGTCTCTGCACGGCAGGGACTGCGGGGTTGATGGGGTTGATATTTATACCCTGGAAGGCAACCTCGCGTGTGCGAGAAAGCTTCTGAAAAATAATCCCGACTACTCCGATTGGTTCGATTCGGCGGGCAAATGGCGTGGTTACCCCGTCGGGCAACCAGGGACAATCCTCGCCACCTCGTCGCAAGATGATGAGGGTGAGGAATTTGTAGTAACAGTACCAAGGGGCGGAGAGAGTGAGGTGGTTGAGGTGCCGTATGGCTACAAATTGTCTCGGTTCGTGGCCGAGACATCTGACTCCTTCACCTTCATTTCTCCATCCCGGAAGGTGTACAGGATGGAGGCCGGCAAGAAAAATCCGCCGGTGGGGTATGAGGTGGGAAGTTGGAAGTTCGCGATAGACAGTGCCATCGCAGACTTGCGGATTCATGTAACAAGGGTGCGCGTGGAGGAAAGATAATTCTTTTGATACGCACCTCAATGTGCGACGGGCGCAGGAATCACTTCCTGCGCCCTTTTTTTATATTTCTTATATTTTTCGTTTCTTAATTTTTTTATTTTTGCGAATTTTTGCATACCACAATTCTGCAGAATTGTGGTATAGATTTAGAGTGGCAAAAAAAGAAATAGGGGTACAAGAAGGATACAAGAATAAGAAAAACGCCCTTCAGCCAAAATGCTTGCCGAAAGGCATTTTTCCAAAAATCTTTCTACTAATTCCACTAACTAAACGGGTATGACTTGGGAATTCCGAAACTGTCTAAAATTAGATTTATTATTCCGAGAACAGAGAGCATTATAAAGATGCCTATCAATCCCCAGACTATGTTTTTTTTGCCTTTTTCTCTTTCCGAATCATCGTCATTGTGAAGAATAAAAAGAAATATTCCCCACAAAAAAAGCAGTACCGCTATGGCAAACAGTAGAATTATGAGCGGGTTTAAAATGGCCGCATTAATTTTACCAAGAATGCCGGTAACAGACGTGGAAGACATAGAAAAATGCTACCTTCTTTAGAATCCTGTACCGCTTGGGTTAACCGTAGGAACACTTGGAGCTCCTCCTTGTCCAACACCCA
>Ga0210043_1001702_pt1 | contig 16925 bp, 21 predicted proteins | sample CryGeymet201501t_FD_183990 | JGI IMG/M metagenome (GOLD analysis project Ga0210043, IMG submission 183990) | Groundwater microbial communities from Crystal Geyser aquifers in Utah, USA - Crystal Geyser metaG 2015-01t (SPAdes) (version 2) | ecosystem: Environmental > Aquatic > Deep subsurface >... | reverse complement strand
AATTCTTCGCTCAGCGCAGACAGCAGGCGGGTGAGCACCGCATCCGGATCGCGCGCCCACGCCGGCCCCTGCGGCAGCAGCGCCTGCAGCTGGCTCAGGTAATCTGCCGACGTCATGCCCATGTGATGGTCCCCATCGTGGCCATCTGGCCGGTGGTGTGCGTCACATCAGCGGCGGGCACGGTCAGCGTGTGGTCGGTCTCGCCGGTGGCGATGCTGATGGCTTCGCGGATATGCGAGCGCAGGATGGTGCCGCCCGGCTCGGCTTCGCGGCGGATCAGGTCGGTCAGCTCGGCTTCGACAGCGGCTTTGACCGATGCGGTGGCCGGGGTTAGCGCGATGGTGATATCCAGCGGCACCGCGACGGGCGCAACCACGGTGACTTGTGCTGTCACCGGACGCAGCGCATCGATGTAAGCCTGCACGGTGTCCACCTCGCCCGCGTCCGGGATGATGCTGGCGTCGTCATCGCGCACGAAGCGCACGGTGACAGTGCCGGGGCCAAGCTCCAGCGGATATACCCAAGCGCGGGTGACGCCGGGCACTTCCAGCGCCCAGGTTTCGTAGTCGAACGCTGCGCCGCCGTGGGGCGGCTCTTTGATGCGGGCGAGGACGCGGGCGCGCAGGGCGGAGTCGGATTCGGTGTCGGTGCCGCCGGATAATCCATCGGCGGCGACTGTCGCGGTGGAATTCACGCCCGTGATGGGGGTGACGAAAGTCAGGGTCTCGCTGGCCGGTGCAGACGTATCCACGCCCGTGCTGGCACATTGCACCGCCACTGTGGCAGCGCCCGCTGCGAGCGTTGCTTCGGCGGTCGTGGCATACAGGTAGCCATTGGCACGAGACAGCTCTGTGCCAATCGGCACCACGGTGCCTGTGGTACCAGTTAGCAGCAAGTCGCCGGTCGCGGCGGCTGCATCCTTGCGCGGCTCATCCAGCCAGAGCGATGCGTGGCGGTCCAGCATCTCGCTGTCTGCTGTGTCGGGCAGGATCTGGCGGGCTTGCCAGTCCAGATAGCCGTACAGCCCGTGCGCGGTCGCGGCCAGCACCACGGCCAGCACGTCTGGATCGTTTCGGCGCAGCAATTCTTCGAGCGTGAGGCGCGACTGCACATCTGCTCGGGCGCGGTTGATCAGCTCCGGCAGTGTTGGACGGTTAAACATTGAGGGTTCCCCATAGGTTGTCGAAACGCACCGGCATCACGCTGCCGTCGTTTCGGTAGATATCGAGCGAAATCGCCAACCCGGCTGCGTCGGTACGCTCGGTGACGACATCGATGCGCATGGCCACGCCGTCGTCGATCATCCATTGCAAGGCTTGCTGCGCGTATTCGCGGGCGCGGTTGGCGGTGTCGTTGCTCAGTTTTGAGCGGGCCAGCAGCCATAGCAGCGAGCCGATCCTGTCGTCGCTTACCGTCGCATAAGCATCTCCCCACCAGCCCATGCGCTGGCCTTCTGTCGGGTCGTCCTTCCCTGCCCTGCGCCAGGTGAACAAGCTGATCAGCACGGCACGCAGCAGGTCGTCGGTGACTGCCGAGGCGGATGTCATTGCGCCGTTGATCGATAGTTGTAGATCGTTCACTGTGCTGCTCCCGTGTTGCTGCCGCCAGGCGTGATGCCGGAATGAACGTGGTCTATCAGGCTGATCGTGCCGGCCGTCACATCGCCGACAGCATCGATCTTGCCCTGCACTGCAAGGTCACCCGTCAGCGTGAACTGTGCGGTGTCTGCCGTGAGGTGCGGCGTGTTCTGGATGGTCATCGGTAGGCCTGCGCCATCGATCACGATGCCGCCGCGCGTGAGGTGCACTTTCTGACCAAGGTCGTCATACAGCGCGACCTCGCCCGCTGCCAAACCCTGCAGGCGATAACGGCGATCTGCCACCACGATGACAACGCCGTGCGACCGGTCGCCGCCGAAGAACAGCGTGACGTGCTCCGCGCCGGGGTGTGGGCAGGCGGTGAGGCCATACGGCTCGACATGTTCGATATCGTCCTTGGCTTCGTCCGCGAGCAGCTTGATCTGCAGGGTCTGCATCTTGGTGGCGGTATTGGCCAGCACAACGGTGCCGCGCGACAGCATGTTGCCGACGCGCCGCGCCAACGGTGCCAGCATCTTACCTATCAGTCGTTCGCTCATTTTTTGGTGAAGTCCACGTATGTCACGCCGGCATCGTTGAAGCCTGCCGACGTTGCTTTCTTCTTCGTTTCGGGGATGGGGTTGTAGCCAGACTCCAACCCGACCTTAAGTGTGGTGGTGGTTCCGCTGGCGCTCTTTTGCCAGGTGACTTCCACGATCAGGAATTCACCGTCGAAGCCGATCACCGGGTCGATCACGCGCACCAGCTGGTTCGGCAGCCAGAGCGTGCCATCTTCCTGACGCCAGCCTTGCACGGTGTATTCGGTCTCTAGCGCTTTGGCGGCGCGGTGGATCTTCTCGAACAGTGCGCGGTCGGCGCAGATCTGGTTCGTCACTTGGCCGTCTTGCTTGATCTTTAGCGGGCGGTAACGCTTGATGCCGGTGTCGGGCACTTCTGCTCTGGCACTGCATGCCGGATCGCCGTGGTCATTATCATTGCCTGAGCGCTGCCCCTTGACGATGTAGGTCTGGAACAGATCCTTAAAGTCCAGCGATGAGTCGGCAGACAGGATGTTCTTGCCATACTCCAAAGCGGTCACGGCACGCCCGCCGGAGCCGGTCTTGATGAATACCGCGCGACCCAGCGCATCGTCGGTGATGAGCAGCTGGTGTGCGGTGAGCATGCGGTCGATACACTCGAAGGCAGACTCTCCCTCTGTGATGTGGTGTTGTACCATCACCTCGCCTGTATCAGCTTCGGCCAATACCTCGATGCCGAACGGTGCGGCCAGATCGGCGGCGATCTTTTCTATCCGCGCATTCGTCCATTGCCCGGTCTTGTAGATAGCCGAACAGTCCACAAGATCCGCCGTCTTGCTGCGCCCCTTCACGCCGACGCTGATGGACTTGGCGTCGTAGCGGATGGGCGTGGCGTCAACATAGCCGGTGAGAAGCTTGTCATCGCCGATTAATACTTCGCACACATCGCCCTGTGAGATTCGGCGCGGCAGGTCTGTCGCGCCCGGCCACTGGCTGGTGACCGACAAGCTGAAGTCGCGCGCTTGCCGTTCGATGCCGGCGGAGATCTCCACTTCCTTCCAGCCGCCGAAGTCTGCGCCGTTCACCCGCAGGGTAACGTCATCTGCCTGCGTCATGCTGTCAGCACCTTGAGCGGCTGCGCGGGCACGAATCCGGGGTGGCGGATCTTGTTGCGCGCGATGATCTCGGCTTCGCGGCTGGTGTCTTCATACAGGTCGTAGGCCAGCACGATGGCAGGCGACACTTCGAGCGGTGTGAACTCGCGCAAGCGGGCAGCGCTGCGCGTCTTGCGGGTGATGTCCTGGTGCACCTTGCTGCGCAGATCGCGGAAGGCCGCGAAGGATTCGTCTGTCTGCACACGCTGGCAGTGTGCGTCCAGTGCGCGCATCAGCTCGGTGCGCAACCGGGCGGCATCCTCGAACACTGGCAGCGCCATCAGCGATGTCATGCCGGCGGCTTGCACCAGCAGCGCGCCGCTGGCCAGTGTGGCGATGGCGTCGTCGTTGGTGTTGCTTTGCTGTCTGGCGGCGGTGCCGCCTGTGGTGGCAGCCGGTACCGGGAAAAGTGCGACCGCGCCGACGGTCGCCCCGGCCGTGGCCTGGTTGATCTCGTCTGCATCGGCACCTGAGATCAGTCCTTCTGCCTGCGTGAAGAGTCCGTAGAAGCGATTGGCCAGCGAGTAGCTGTTCGGCAGCAGCGCGCTGAGGTCACCATTCAGCGCGGCCATTGCCACCTTGTTGACGCTGCGCAGATTGAGCATGCCCGCTTCCAGTGTGCGCATGGTCTTGCCGAACGATGCGAGCGCATTGTCCTGCACGAACGATGGCAGCCCGCCGATCGTGAAGAACTTTTCGAACTCGGTGAGCGATGCGGCCTTGGCCGCTTCGGCGGCGATCAGCGCCTGCGCCGCTGTGGATTCGGCTGCAGAGGGGAAGGCCAGCTCGCCCGCTTCGACGAAGCTGATGGTGACGGCGCAGTAGCCGCCATCCTTGGCGCTGTGGCGCACGCGGCAGCCGTCGTCGATATTGACCGTCATGCGGCCATACCACGGGTGCACCAGCTCGCCAGCGCCGCCCTGCTCTAAGGCGCTCAGCAGCCGGTCACGCGCGGCCATGTAGTCTGCACCGATCAGGAAGGCTTCGATGCTGCCCTTGCGGGTGGCGCGCCCCATGTCTTCGGTGAACGGCTTGTCACGTCCGGGGTATTCGTGCGTCTGACTGCGGCGGCCTACGCCGAGGTCATCACCTTCGACATGGAAGGTGATGCCGCGAAAGCTGGCCTGCTGCAGGTTGTCTTTCCAGCTCATGGTTTACCCCGCCATTCCCAGGCTGCGATATCCGACGTCCGGATTCATGCGCATGCCGCTCTGATTCGTACTGCCCGGCTGGGCACGCATGCCCGGCGGTGCATTCTCGAAGCGCACGACCATCTCGCCATTGAGTTGCGTGCGTGCGCCCAGCAAGGGGCTGCGTGCAGACGTTTGCGATGTGGTCTGGTTGCTGGTGATCGATGCGCCGTCCACCGGAGAGACTGATGAACGACTACCTGAAATTTGCGATGTGGTTTGGTTGTTGGTGATCGATGCGCCGCCGGAGAACATTTCACGCATCCAGTCTGGGATCAGATCCGCGAACCATGCCGCGACCTCGCCGATCTTCTTCGGCAGCCAGGTGAAGAAGTCAACGAACCAGCCTTTGATGGTGTCCCAGTTGCTGTAGACGAGGTAGGCGGCGGCAGCGATGGCGGTGACGACCAGCCCGATGGGGTTGAGCAAGAACAAGCGACCGACGATGGCAAAGATGCGGCCGACCACCATGATGGCGGTGCCGATCGCCTTGAAGCCGCCGATGATCCTGAGCATGCCCGCGCCGAAGCGCCACAGCGTACCAACGATGGAGAGCAGCGCGCCGAGCGGACCCGCCAGCAGGATGACACCGACGCCGATCAGCACGTTCTTCATGCCGCCCAGCCAGGTGACCAGATCCTTGATGCCGACAACAATGTCGCGCACGTCGGAAACGAACCCGCGCCAGTCCACTTGACGCATCCAGGTGATCAGTTCCTTGAGCGTGGAGACCAGACCGTCGGAGATCTCTTTGGCGACTTTCTTGAGCGTGCCGTCTTTTTCCCACTGGTCCACCAGCTTAAGCACGCCCTGCAGCTGCTCTTTGAGCATGTCGAACATGCCCGAGTCGCCGATCATCTTGGTGAACTTGGTGATCTGGTCCATCAGGTTCGACCACATGCCCGTCCACGTTCCGGACAGCTTATCCATCGCGCCGCCGTAGCGACGGTTCCAGATGCCGGTGATGGTCGATTCGATCATCTCTTTGCTGCTGGCCTTGGCCTTTGCGGCCATGGTCTTGCCGTTCTCGGTCCAGGTGTACACGATGGTGTCGCCGGCCTTGCTGGCTTTGATGCCGAATTCCTTGAGGCGCTCGTTCTCGCCGGTCATGGCATCGGCCAGCGCTTCGACGGCTTGCATTACGTCCTTGCCCATCGCGGCGGCGGCATTGCCTGCGGACATCAGCGCGCCGTTCTGAGGTTCGATGCCGTAGGCCTTCAGCTTGACGAAAGCATCCGTCACCTGGTTCAACTCATATGGGGTCTTCACGGCGAAGTCTTGCACCCAGTCCATCGACTTGCGCGCCTTGTCGGAGCTGCCTTCGATGGTTTCTAGGATGGTGCGGTAGCGTTCGAATTCGCTGCTGACGTCCACGATCTTCTTGATCGAGAAGGCGAGCCCGCCGGTGAGCGCGGCGGTAGATAGACCGATCTTGGTGAGCAGTTCACCGCCCGCCCCGCCTACATCGCGGATGGTCTTCGAGGTGAGGCGGACAGAACGCTGGATGCCCTTGAGCGTCGGCGTGAGCTTGTCGACCGCGCTGATGATTGCTTTGAGCTGGAACTTGTCTGCCACGTCACTGCTCCTCTTGTTGTATCTCTGCGATGCGCCTGCCGTGTTGCTCGTACTGCATCAATCTCGACAGCGGCAGTGCCAACACTTGCGACGGATCGAGCCGCCAAAAGTAGGCGACCTCGAATGCCCTGTCTTCCAGCAGCTCGCCGTCTATTCCCCGAAAAAACCCAGAATCTCCGTCATCGCTTTGCTGAAGTCTGGCAACGACATCTGTTTGACACTGGATGGCGGGATGCTCGCCAGGCGGGCGATCAGTGCGCCGATCACATCGGCCTTGGGCGTGGCAGTGCCGTCGCCGATCGACATCGGATAGCCGCATGCCATCACGTCTGCTGTGGTGGGCTCGCGCAGTTCGATCTCTTCCACGTCCTTGTCGTGCACCTTGATCGGCTTGCTCAGCTTGATGGTGCTCATTGCCAGATGCCCTTGATGCCGTTGAACTCGTACTCGGCGGTGCCGGCTTCGCTGTCATAGCTGGGCTCGCCCACGACGTATGCGCCGGACAGTGTGTAGACCGTGCCGTTGGCAAACTCGGTGGTGATGCTCATGTCGTCGGTCTCTTCCAGCTTTTCACGCGGGAAGGTGCTGCCGACGAACAGGGTGGCCTTCATGTAGGGCGTGCGCTGTTCTTCCTTGTATCCGGCGACGCCAGTGGTGGACATCAGCGTGGAGCGATTCACGCTGGTGAGTGGCGCTTCGATCTTACCCGAGGCTTCGAGCTGTTCGCCGTCTACCTTGAAATAGCAGGTGCCTGCCAGTCTTTTGCTCATTGCGTTCTCCTAATAAAAATGCCCGGTCATGCCGGGCCTGTGGGGTTGGTGTGTGCGCTTAGTATTGCAGGCGGAACTGGGCGAGCACGGCGAACACGCGGAGCTGGTTGACCAGATCCGGCGGCAGCAGAACATCGAGGCGGTTCGGGTCGTCTGCGTTGCGTTCGACGATGAGGTTGGCGGAGAAGGCTTTGAAGTTCTCGCAGATGCCTGCCTCTTCCAGGTTGGCGTACTCGGCCAGCAGCTCGCCACGGATGACGCTGGGGGTGACGATGGCTTGCCCTGCGCCGAAGCGCGTGCCGTCATCTGCCAGCTTGTGGCGCGGATACTTGCTGGTGATGATGCTGCGCAGGCGGCGGATGATGTAGGCCAGGGTGTGCAGTGTTTCGCTGTCCAGATAGGACGGGTCGGCGATGCTGAAGCTGTTCACCTGGTAGCTGGTGATGGCACGCTCGACACGCACTGCGCCGCCGCCGACATAGCTGGTGGCGATGCCGGAGCTGAGCAGCGTCTGGCGCTCGGTGCTGATGAAGCGGCTGCCGGCGGGTGCGGGCAGGATGCCGATCAGTTGTCCGGTCTGTGTGGGGCGTGCCGGGTCGACTGCGATGTAGGCTGCGTTGCGCGCGGCGTAGGCGGCGGCGTAGTCCCAGGGCGTGTTCGGCACGGCGGCTTCGTATCCCGCGATGGTGGCGTGCTGGTCGTTGCGGCCGGTGCCGAGCGTGACGAGGTTGGCGAAGGTGTCTGCCTTGGCGGTGTACACATGGCCGTAGATCTGCTTGTTGTATGCCCAGCGACCAGTGGTGTCGTTCATCAGGGTTTGCAGTGCATCGAGCGAGGTGCTGTCGGTGTAGGGCAGGATGATGAAGTCGTACTCGTCGTCACCCATGGCGGCCAGTGCGGTGGTGAGCACCGGGTCGGTGGCGCCGGCCGACATGGCGACGATGGCGATGGCGACACCCGTCGGGGTTTTTTCTCCGCCGGCCAGACCGCGATAGTTGAGCTGCAGCTTGATGGCGTTGCCCAGGCTGCCTTTGTGCTTCGCGGTAACGGTGACGACGCCGGCCAGCACGGTGGAGGTGACGGGCAGGGTTGTGTCGGCATTGATCGCGGCATTGATCGAGGCGGCAATGACCGTGTCGGCATCGCCATACGTGACGGCGACTTGTACGCGCTGCGCGCCGATGTACAGATTGATCGTGCCGGATTCGCTTGCGGGCCCGGTGACGGTGAGCGTGCCGTTCGCGGCGACGCCGGCGGCGTTGTCTTCCAATGGCAGACACCAGATCTCGCCGGCGATGTCGTTCGCGCGGTAAACCTCGTGCATGCGGGCGAGCATGGAGCCGATGCCAAACTGGTTCTTGGCTTCGTCGGTGCGGCTCACCAGGATGGGCGTGTTGGCGACGGCGACGCCGGCAGCCAGCTTCTGCCCGATGATGAGGGTGCGCAGGGTTTGGCTGAAGTAGGACGCTGCGCTGTTGTCCATCTCCGCATAGAACAGCGGCACGCGGACGTTTGCCGGGATGTTGTTGAACGAGATCATGCTTCAGCTCCTTTGCGCTTGGTGGGTTTTGCTTCGACTTCGGTCACGTCGCCATCTGCTATGCGGCGCAGCCAGTAGGCGGTCGCTTCGACTGCGCGACCTTCGGGCGGCAAGAAGCCGCCCTTCTCCGGGTCGGGAACTTCCCGGCCGGGGGTGGGTTTTACTTGTGCCATGGGTGTCTCCTATTGTTGATGTGTGAGGGTTGCGCTGACTTCTGTCGTGCCGGCAGGTTCGTCGACGGTGAGCCTTGTGGTCGTCAGCGCCGGCAACGCTGCATTGCGGGTGGCACGCCAGGTGTCTTCTTCGGCGATCTCTGTTTCGGCGCTGAATTCGAACTGGTAGTACAGGCGGGCGCGGTCCAGGTCGATCAGGTTTCCGCCTTCGTAACTGATCGGGCCGTGGTCGGTATCCGGCTCCCATCCCAGCAGGCCTTTCCATAGTTCAGAGCGGATGGCGCGCACTGAGGTGATGGAGCCTTGTCCGCGTTCGTCGACTGCATTCGATAGCACGACGACGACGGCGATGGCGTCGGTCAATGGTTGGCGGTAGCCGTTATTGCTCGCTTGCTCGCCGACTTCGTCGTCCATGGGGATAACGTAGGCTGCGGGCATATCGAGATTGGCCGTCTCGGGCAGGCGCTTGTATTCGGCGGCACCGGCCACGTTCCCGTCAAAACTTGCGCAGCGCTCTTTGATCGCGGCGATGACTGAATTGATGTCCATTACTTCCTCGGGATCAGTGCGTCTTGCAGTGTGGCGCGCAATACGCGGCGTGAATTTTCGCGGCGGCGGTCAAGCGCGTCGGTCATGTAGTTTTTGCGGGCTTTGATGTTCATCTTTTCACTGCCAGAGTTCAGAACAGCCGGATAGTAGAAGTCCATCTCTGCTGTCTTTTGCGGCCTGACGACTACCATGAAACCAGAGCGGGATACCTTCGCTTTGATGGCACGCCACAAAGCCCCGGTCTGCCTCCCTGGGTATTCGCCTGCACCGGATATCGCGCGGCGCGCAACCAGTCTGCGCGCTTCTTTCTGTACGTCACGACCCAGGGTGCGCATGCTCTTGCGCACCTTGCGGCGGTCAAAATCGATGCGGCTGAATCCGCTGATCGTGACGTTCGTTTCTAACGTTTGGTTAGACATTACCGATGTTCTCCGTCTCGATCATCACGAACTTGCGCGCGCCCTCCAGATCGCTGGCCCGCCTCACGCGGTAGCGCTGGCCATCCCACTCGATCACATGTTCGCCGGTGATGGTGCGCTCGTTCAGCTCACCGCTGCGGCGGATGATGAAGCGGTCGGTGACGCCCTCCTCGATCTGCTTGGTGCCGAAAAAGATCGCAGCGCCGACGGGCTGGTGCTCCGCCCAGGCTGGCTTGCCGGCATCAAATGTCTGTGTGATGCCGCCACCCATCGCGGGCATGTCTTGCCAGCCCTTGATGACGATTCGGCGGTTCAGCTCGCCAGCGGCAGGCAAGCTCATTACAGCCCCGGCACCCAGTACGGATCGAGCAATCCGGCGAAAAATCCACGCGGGACTTCGGCGACGATGGTGCCGGTGATGATGGCTTCGCGCTGGCCGTACATGGTGCTGATCGCCATCAGCATCCAAGCCTTGATACTTTGCGGCACGTCAGCGGCGGCACCGTAGCCGCAGGTGTAGGCGACGACGACGGAATCGGGCTGAATGCGGCAGGCGGGCCAGGTCTTGCCATAGGCGGGCTGGAGGTAGCCGACCAGCTCGCTGATGACGACCTGGTATTCGGTATCGGCCAGCGTCTGCTGTGCGCCGTCTTCATCGAGATACTTGACCGACTCAACCGTGACAAGGCTGGGCTTCGGCAACTGGATCAGGTCGGTGAACGCCTCCTGCGTGTGCTCCCACTGCTGCGTGACGAGCGCACGGTTGGTGCGGTGCTCGGCCTGCTGGCGCGCGGCGGTGATGAGCGCGGTGATCAGCGTGTCGTCATCGGCGACGTCGACCTTGCAGTGCAGCTTGGCCTCGGCCAGCGTGACCGGCTCGGCAGCGGGTGCGACTTTGAGTGTCAGTCCCATGGGTTCCTCTTAATCGGTTTTCCAAGACCCGGTGCAGATGTCTGCACTGGGCAATGGGAAAGCGACTACGCCTGCAGCGCGGCCAGTTCGGTGCGCTTGGCTTCTAATGCGGCCTGGATAGATTCGCGAGCCGTACCCTTCTCGCCGATGCCGAGCTTGGCCAGCAGCGACGCGGCGAGGCCTTGCGGCTCTTCCTGCGGCAGGCCTGCAGCCTCGGTTTCGAGAGTGGAAATCTCGTCTTGCAAAACCTTGATGGCAGCAGCGCGCTCTTCTCTGGCCTTTTGCTTTTGCGTTTGCTTTTTCGTCACGCCATCGGCACCGCGCACGTTACCTTTCACATACTCGGCAGCACCGCACTCTTCCACCAAGTGATTGGCGAATGCTGCATCGGTGCGCAAAAGATCGCCAGTAGACAAAGCGCCGTAGCGTGATGTCACCACGGTGCCCTTGATCTTGACCTGAACTAATTCACTCATTTGATTCTCCCAAAATATGCAGGGCAGTTGCCTGCCCTGCATCACTCAGCCGGCCAATTACGCCGGAGTCAGATCACCGTAGATCACGGCAGCCGGACGTTCCACCGCCAACATGCAGCGGCGCTCGGCACGAATCGTGACCAGGTTCTTGGTGAAGTTGTCACTGTCGCTGTCGCTCAGTTCGATCACTACGCCTTTACGGTTGTAGAAGGTCGCGGCATTGGCCAGCGATGCGGCCAACACGTTGTCGGCTGTCATGGCGTTGGATGCCACGACCGGCACACCGAACAGCATCGGCACTGCGGAATCGCCAGGCTCACCCAACAGGTAACGACCTGTGGTGTCTTTGGTGAGGCGCAGCGTCCACCAGTCGGCCGGGTTCAGCACGATGGCGTCGGCTGGGTAGTCGGCAACTTGGCAGTCGCCCAGGATCTTGCCGATCAGGTCGAAGCGATTGGTCGGGGACAGACCCAGTGCGTTCAGTGCTGCAGCGGTGTAGCCGTGTGCAGTGAAGTTGCCAGCCTTGGTGAAGCCGGACATGTTCGGCGCAACGCCAGTGCCCTGGATGATCTGATTCTCGACGCGCAGATTGACGCCGTAAACCATGCGCAGATTGATGTACGCGGCCAGGGCGGCATTGTCGGCAGCGAGCTGTTTGCTGATCTTGATCCAATGCGCGATGGTGGCGACAGGCTCTGTGACCAGCGTGGTGGTGATGCCCGATTCAGGCTTGGCGACGCCTTCTGCCGTTTCCGCTGCGGAGTTGGTGAAGACGTTTTCCTTCACGTACTCGACAGCATTGGAGCTTGTGGGCAGGCTGGCCAGCAGCATCTCCAGGGTGAAGATGCGCGCAGCGCCGGAAACGATACCGGGCTTGCGATCGGCGAACGTGTTGCCGACGGTGTTGGTGACGGTGTTCTTCACTTCGAAGCGCGCCTTTTGCTGCTGCCCCCCTGCGAATGCTTTGTATACGTCGCATTTCACGAATTGCGCGCCCCAAGACTCGTCGCCTTTTTCTTCTTCGGCAGAAGCGGTACCGCGCTGCTTCAGTTGCAGGATCTCGTCCGCCAGCTCGCGCTGCTTGGTGCCGAGGTTGTCGATGGCAGTTTGGGTGTCGGAGGATATTTTGCCCAAGGATTTGAACTCGGCTTCGGCTTTGGTTGCCTGATCGGCGAGTTTTTTCTCGATTGCTTCGAGGCCCTTCATGATTTCTTCGGTCATGGTGCTTTCCTTTATAGAGAGATGATGCGATTGATAATGGCTTGCGCTGCTTTCACATCGACCACGGCTGGCTCAGGCTCCCCCTGACCAAACACGATCTTTGCGCGGCTGACCAGCGCCTCGGTCATCCCTTTACTGAGGCCGCCTGCATCCCGCAGGAAGCGCTCGAAATCTCTGATTGTTTCGAGTGCGTCGATCTCGCTCTTTAGTGCGACCACATCGACGCGCGCGTGCTTGTCTGCCGGGTAGGTGACCGGCGATATCTCGAACAGCAACGACACGCACTTAATAATGCGACCGCCCTCGACTTTGTCGGACGGGGTGTAGTCACCTTTCTTGAGGGCGTAGCCGATGGAGAGCCCGTCAAGTGTTTCATGGATCATCGCGGCCTTGACATCGTTGGCCACGCTCATGTTCGGGGTCAGCTCGCCCTTGACGTAGAGACCCTTGCTGTCTTCTCCGGCATCAAGCCACTTGCCGACCGGCAGCTCATAGGAACGATGCAGCAGGAACATCTTCGGCATGCCGTTCTTGCGCAGGGTGTCTTTATAGGCACCGGGCAGGATGGTGTCGCCATACGAGTCCACGTTGTTGAAGGTGGACGCATAGCCTGAGAAGACCCCGGAATCCGGGACGACCTTGATCTCGCAATCAGTTAGCAATAGCGTCTTGTGTTCCACTTGAACCTCCTGTTGGTTTGATCTTGCCGAGCATGTCGACCGGCACGAGATTGACTTGCGCGGTCAGTGCATCGCCGCCTGGCAGCGGCGGATCGTTCTCCAGTTGTCGGCATTCGTTGCGGGTCTTGATTCCGTTCTGCACTGCTTTGGAGTAGATCTCCATGCGGTCCTTGAGGCTGGCGCGCAGCAGTCCGTCAAAACTGAATTCCACGGTGTAGCGCGAGCGCTGCGCAGCATTCATCACGCGCTTGCGCAGGGACTGTTCCAGATTCACCAGCGCCGGCCGCACGGTGAATTTGAAGAAGCCCTCGATCAGTGAGTCGATGCCAGAGCCCCAGGCAGTGACGTTGCTGTGGCCGACCAGCACGGGCGGCACGCCGAACCAGCGGCAGCACTCTTCGACGCCGAACTGGCGGGTGGTGAGCAGCTGCATGTCTTCCGGAGAGAGGTTGATCTGTTCGTACTTCATGCTCGCTTCGAGCACATAGAGTCTTGATGTCGTTCCCGTCGCCATCTCGGCGAAGTTCTTTTGCACGGCCTTGCGCTGTTCTTCATTGAGCACGCGATCCAACATCAGGATGCCGGTCGGCTTGCCGCCATTGGCGAATAGCTTGTTGGCCGCTGTCTGCGAGTTTGCAACTTCAGCGGCTGTTGCCTTCATGTAGTCAAGGCGGGATAGCCCGATGGTGCCGTTGCCCATCTCCTTCAAGTGCAGGACGTTGTCGGAAGACAGCACGGCGATATCACTGCCGACGTAGTACAGATACACCACGCTGCCATCATCCAGCACGCGCATCTCAGTCTGGTCTGCAGCCATCGGCCAAAGCGCGTAGGCGTCGCCCTTGGCATCGCGCTCGATACGGGCGTAGCCATTGCCACGAAACAATAGATTGAGAAGCAACGCCGTCCAGAATTCGCACGGTGTCATGCGTGAATTCGGGCTCTCGTGCAGCAGTTGCCAGAGTGCGGAGTCGCGCGCCAGCACACGCTGACCCTTGGCTGTCTCGTACACCATCACCGGCAAGGTGGCGATGGTCTTAGCGATCAGTTCGACGCTGCGCCACACGGCAGATATTTGCAGAGCAGAGTCCACACCAACGGCGGCGAGGTCGCTCACCAGGTCGGATGATGGGTTGCCGAGCTGCGATCCTTTGCGGTCGCCGAGCGCCAGGCCGCCGAATCTGAACCAGCCGAAAAGCGTATTTAGGATAGTCATCCGATGATTGGGTCCTGTATGAAGGCACCGATGTCGACCTCAGTTGAGGTGAGCATCGATCTCGAATGCGCGATGATCAGCGCGGTCGCTGCGTCGATCTTGTTGTCCTCGTTCGACTTGCGCGGGAAGATGTTTTCGTTGGCGTCTTCCTTGCACTCGACGTTCGACAGCATCCAGATGAAAGCCGGGTTGCCGTCGTGGTGGAAGCGTCCTGCGTCCACCAGCGCGGCGATGTCTTTCATCGGGTCGCTGAGGTACTTCGATATCTGCGGCACATCCAGCACGGTGAGCCCTTCCTTTTCCAGGTTGGCACCGAGCTGCGCGCTGTTGTGTTGGTCCTTTGCTGCTTCGCGGATCTTGACCTTGCCGGCCGCGTCGAGGATGTTCTCCTGGATCAGTTCCAGATCAGTCATGCTGCCGGGCGTTTCGATCAGGTAGCCTTGGGCAACCCACCCACGGTAGTGCGCGTTCTCTGGCTTCTGCACTGCCGACTCCGGCAGGTAGTTACGACTGATCGCGTAGTAATGTCGCTTGCCGTCTATCTCGCGGCTGAACTCATAGACCTCGGATGCGATGTCTCGCTTGCTGGCCAGATCCAGCCCGAGGCAACACTCTTCGCCCGCGAACTGGTCCAGCGTCAGCGTCTCGTCCGCGCACTTTTGCAGGTTCTCCAGGTTGAGCCAAGGGTCGCGGGCGTTGGTCCAGATGTTGAGGTGCTTGGTCTTGAATGTGCTTTGCTTGCGCGGATCGGTGAGCGCATCGCGCAACGCGGACAGCAGGAATTCTCCGCTGACCGATACGTCGTAATTCGGGTTTGCCTTACGCAGCGCTTCTTCGCTGGTCCAGTCGTCTTCGGCATCAATGGTGAAGATGATGATAAAGCGGCGGTCGTTCTCGATGCTGCCTTCGAGGATCTTCTGCCCTGTCTGCTGGTGCTGGTAGCACGGCCCGCCGATGTTGCTGCCCGAGGTGGTGATGGTCAGCAGGATCGGCTGTGATCGCGCGCCCATTCCGGTCTCGCCGGTCTCGTACATTTCCGCCGTCTGGTGTTCGTGGTACTCGTCCACGATCCAGCAGCTGGGTGATGCACCATCGCCCGGCTTGCCGATCACCGGCTCGAACTTCGAGTTGGTGTCGATCACCGCCAGGTTGCTGATGTTCGGCACTACGCCGTAGTAGCTGCGGTATTCCGGCGTGGACATCGCCATCAGGCGCGCGGGCCTGAATACTTCCAGCGCCTGCTCTTTGCTGGTGGCGCCGCTGTAAACCTCTGCGCCGAACTCGCCATCGGCAGACAGCATGTACAGGCCGATGATCGCCGCCAGTGTCGACTTGGCGTTCTTGCGCGGCACAAACAGGTCCACCACGCGGAAGCGGCGCTTGCCGGTGGCCACCACGATCCAGCCAAAGGCACTGGCCAGGATGAAAACTTCCCAAGGTTCCAGCTTGATCTTCTCGCCGCGCGCCGCCCAGTCGCCCTTGATGTGCGGCAACCGTTCGCCGAACATGCAGATGCGCTGCGCCGGGCGGTAGGTCTTGCCCTTGATGTCGACCAGCTCGGGGTTGAACTGGTAGAGCCAGCCTTGTTCTGCGCGTGCCAGATCGTTGAGGTGACGCTGGCATGCCAGGCGTACCCACCTGCAAGCGAGCTCCCGACCTTCCACCACATCGCGCGCGTACTGCGTCGCGATCTCCGCGAAATCCTTCTCGCTCATATTTCGCCGAAGCCGCCGGCGCGCTTACCATCCTCGTCGTCGAACAGGTCGCGCTGCAAATGATTGCTTTGGCTCACGCGACCGCGCGAGCTTGGCGACATGCCGAAGTTGGAGAGGAACTTGTCCACCTGGCCGCGCATCTTATTCGCGATCACCCACCAGGGCGAGTAGATCACGTTGCCGTTGGTGGTGATCTCGGTCATGCCGTCGCCGCCGGTGTACTCTTGCCCAGCCGCTTCGGCTTCGTCCATCTTCTTCTGCGCGGTCTTCATCTTCCGCGCCAGCATCTTCTCGGCGTAGACCAGCTCCGCCCAGCTCGACAAGTACAAGCACAACGCCGCGCGGTCGATCTTCGACACCAGCCCGTAGCGCACCAGCTCATCCTTGATGCGGCGGTATTCCTTCTTCGCCTCTGGCAACAGATGCGAAGGCGCGCCGGGCAGTTCGATCTCCGGCTGCAGCGAGTCCATCAGCTGGGCCGCAGTTTTCTTGCTCGGGTTGTTCCGCAGGAGATGCACGTTGGTTGGCAACGGTTTCGGCCCCCGTGATCCCATGACTTGAACTCCTGAAATGAAAAAACCAGCCGGAGCTGGTTTGGTTTTTATCTGTGCAAACGTCTGTACTACCAAGGGGGGCACCCCCCCCTCCCCTGAAACTCCCGCAAGTAAAAATTTGGCTAAGCGCTCGGTCTAGAGCGTGAGGGTTGTGGACTTTTGATGCCCCCTACCCTACAGCGCTCTGGGGTTGCCGAATGCTCCGTCTTCGCGTGCTGTCTTCTCGTCGTGGCATGGCTTGCACAACGACTGCCAGTTATCGTGATCCCAGAACAGCGCCTGCGCCTTGGTGATCCGTGTTGCGTCGCCGCTGCTCATCGCATCGTCCAGCTTGTGCGGCACCTTGTGGTCAACTACCGTGGCCTGCACCAACTCTCCGCGCGCTTCGTGCCGGACGCATAGCGGGTGGCTGCGCAGGTATCCTGCGCGTGCCTGCTGCCACTTGTAGCCGTAGCCTCGCTTGGTCGATGACTCGCGTCGTGATTCCACCTTCTTCCGTTCGGCCCGCTTGTGCGCTATGCAGTAGCCGCCGCCATCACGTACCAGTGCGTTGCATCCGGTGTGTCGGCAGGGTTTTGCGGCGAGTGAGGGCATAAAAAAACCCGCTAAGGGCGGGTTGGTGTGGGTGTTGCAGAGGCACTAATTCACAAGTTAGCAGGAATGTA
>Ga0210043_1001701_pt1 | contig 16927 bp, 19 predicted proteins | sample CryGeymet201501t_FD_183990 | JGI IMG/M metagenome (GOLD analysis project Ga0210043, IMG submission 183990) | Groundwater microbial communities from Crystal Geyser aquifers in Utah, USA - Crystal Geyser metaG 2015-01t (SPAdes) (version 2) | ecosystem: Environmental > Aquatic > Deep subsurface >... | reverse complement strand
ATACAAAGAAATAGAAAAATTTCTATCCAATTATATAGCCAATAAAAAAGTAATTGATGAAAACTTTACAGAGATGAATATATCATTATCCGCCTAATTGATTCCTAACGGTTTTTGGGACAATCTCCTTTCCAATATTGAGCTTTTTGATTATTAATTGAATAATAATTTCCCCAACTCTTTTTTATCCATTCTTCATTCGATCGCATTGCGGTTTTAGTAAACTTCCATTCATGGTCGGTGTCATGTTCATCCCCAGATCCATCTACTATAGTAACTGGAGATTTAGGTTTGTTAATAAATAAATAGGCTAATGTAAATGTTAATGCTGATTCAGGATTATCTTTAGTTAAAAACCTGATTATTCCATACCATTCAAAAGCACCTTGTAACACATTTCTAGTAGTTTTTGTTCCGTATGCTCCCGCACCTTGGAAATTGCCAAATACACCATAGTTTTGCCAATTAGCAGGACAGGCTCTAGCCCCCAGCTCTTTTAACTTGCTGATGTTGGTAATACATTAGGGCTATGGATGCAACTTGTTTGCCTTCATCATCAGGTATCTTTGAGTATTGATATAACAAGGTAAAGAAAGGAACATCTAAACTATTGCCAGTTGTATCAGTGAAACTTAAAGGGTTTCCAGCTACATACATATATGTATTCATTCCTGATTCACTTAAAGAAATTGTTTCGCTATCACTTTGAATAAATCTACCAATCTTAGAATCGTAGTAACGACTTTTATAAAAATATAATCCACTCTCCCTATCTTCTTCCTGTCTTGTATATTTGTATTTGGAGATGTCAGGACCGAAAGGAGTCGGTTCGCAGTATCTGTTTTAAATAGCATAGATATGACTTTTACCATCTAGGGTTGATTGCCTTTATTTCATATTTATTCATTTTATATTCCAACTTCAAGAAATCTTTTTAGATATGCCAGCCAATACGTTGTTGTTGCATTTATTGCATGATTTTGGAGAATTATTTTAAAATTTTCGGAATCATTTTGTAATTATTACGTAAATTTTTCGACTAAATCAACTAATACAAGTTAGAGGTTTTTAATATGAAAGCAATATGGAATGGAGCGGTAATCGCAGAATCAAATGACACTATCGAAATAGATGGAGCAAAGTATTTTCCCATTAGTAGTGTAAAAAAAGAATTTCTAAAGCCATCCGAGTTCACCACGATTTGCTCATGGAAGGGAACTGCATCTTACAATGATATAGTAGTCGATGGAAAAACCAATAAGAATGCAGCTTGGATATATAAATCTATCAAATCACCATCAGCAAAAGCTATCGAAGGGCGAGTAGCATTTTGGAATGGCGTTGAAGTTCAATAAGTCTTATACTGAAGCTATTTGAATGCCGATAATTAGTTTAGATGAATAAAAAGTTATTTAGTTTAAATCTATCCTTCCTCACGGAAGGATTTTCGACATTCATTGTTGTTCCTCTCACAATAGTATTTCTTTTCTATTTCGTTGAGCCAAACGGTGATCAATATCTATCTTTAATAATAGGGGTTTCAGCAGGATTTATGGTCTATATGATCCCATTCTTTCTCTTTTTCTTTAGATTTTCTAAAGGAATTAGAAATTATTTATTACTTTTAGAGAATAATAAATTTCCAAATGATGAGCAATATTCTTCCGGATGGAAATCATATATTGCATTACCAGGCAGAATAGCAATTCTAAATCTCGGAAGATGGACTCTTGGATCTTCGCTAACATTTTTCTTCTATTGGAAGATTGGAAATCCAAGTTCGATCCAAGGATTCTATCTTCTAGCAATACTATTATTCTCTACCTTACTCAATACCTGCTATAGTTACATAGCTACGGAAATATTTATTTCCAAAATAGGAAGAATGAACTATTTTGATAAACCGCTCGACGAGGCATCCTATCAGAAATCGAATTTCCGATCCATATCTCGGTCTACACCTTTGATGCTATCAATTGCATTGGTGTTGCTATCTACAATTATAATTATATTCTCAGCCAAAATTAATGAATCTTTGGTTGACCAAGCATTCGGACAGAATGCAAGTGAAGCTATTTCTAATTCTAAAAAAGATTCCGTTTTCATAAATATAATAATGCAATCTTCCATTGCTATTGGAATGACAACACTCGTTGCAACTTTTTTCTTTATATACCTAAGATCTAGATTGAATCCACTCATAGAAATAAATAGAATACTCGGTAAAGTCTCAAAAGGTAATCTACACGACCAAGCAATCTCAATCTATCCTGACGAACTCGGTAGACTAACTATGAATATAAATGCAATGATATTTAAATTATCAAGTATTATATCTGATAATTTACATACATCAAGTAATGTATCCAGTGCATCCCAAGAAATGACTAGTTCTTTATCAATTCTAACTGAGAATGCACAAACCCAAGCCGCGTCTTCCGAAGAAATATCTGCTTCTATTGAAGAAATCAATGCTACTTTGGACAATGTGACCGCTAAGACTGAAGATCAAGTGAAACAGATTCTCTCTTTAAAGGTCTGTATTGATGAATTGAAAGAAGCAAATAATAAAGTAAAAGCAAATATAGACTCTACAATTCAATCTGTAAACCAAATGACTAATGATTCTAAGAAAGGACAGTCTTCTCTTGAATCTATGAAATCAAGTATAGAATCAATTGATAAATCTTCAGAAGAAATAAGATCTGTAATTGAAATCATAACAACAATTTCGGACCAGATAAACCTGCTTGCTTTAAATGCTGCTATTGAAGCCGCAAGAGCTGGTGAGTATGGAAAAGGATTTTCAGTAGTTGCCCAAGAGATTGGAAAGCTTGCAAATAAAACTGCCAAATCTATAAAAGAAATTGATTCGTTCGTGAAGAAAAACAATAAGGATATTCGAAATGGAACTACTAATATAGAAGAAACAGTAAATATTTTTGAAAATCTTATCAAAGGTATTCAGGATTTTGAATCACTCTTAGCTTCAGTGATATCGAATGTTCAAATTCAAGTGCAGAGCAACTTAACCGTAGTTCAAGGCAATGAGAATATTTTGCAATTATCTAATATGATAGAATCTTCTATTAAGGAAGTAAAATCTGCAACACAAGAGATTGGTCAAGCAATTTACAATATTAATGATTCGACCCAATCCAATGCGGCAGGAATGGAAGAATTGAGTGCTTCGTCAGAATCTATTTCTAATTTGGCTATGAACATGAAAAAGAAAATGAATCTTTTTGAATTATAAGGAAATTGGAAATTTTATGAAAGCAATGATTGCAATGATGAGAATGATACCGGGTTTAATTAGAAAAAAAATTACGGCTCCTATGATTTCGAAAGAATTTAAAAATTCAGCCAAGAAACATGCAACAGGCATTGAATTGAATCTGGATAATTTATTAACTTGTTCCGACTACTGCGGAGGTTGTCTCAGTAAACCCCAAGTTCCGGGAGAAGCCCTTTACTGTTCATCTGGCAAGAGTGCCGCAGTTGTTGAAATGAAGGGTTGCAATTGCATGGATTGCCCTTTGTTTGAACAATGTGGTTCTGATTCCATTGGATATTTTTGTAAGTACGGGGTGAGCTTATTTGATAAGGCAAAAGAAAATATTGCTCAGAATAACTCCAATACTTTCCATTCTGATTCGGTTCTTTCACAAGATCCTGAATCCAATTCACTAGAACAATCGGTAAAGAATGACGAATTAAGATATTTAAAAAGATTTACAAAAAAATTATTAAACCCAATTATTACTGCTAAAGAGACGCAGATAAGTAGCCTGTCTTTAATTCCTAATAAAGAAACAAATATAATCAGTAATATATTCTACCAGGGGGATGATTTGGAATTGGAATCTATTTCCGAAGAATCTATTCTAGAATTATCTTTAAGAAATAACATTCCCCATGTGCATATATGCGGAGGGAAAGCCAGATGTTCCACTTGCAGAGTGTTTGTGTTGGAAGGAATCGAGAATTGCTCTCCAAGAACTCCAAAAGAATTAAAGTTAGCAAACGCAAAGGGATTTCCAGCAGAAGTTCGACTCGCATGCCAGACGATGATAAATGGTAAGGCAAAGATTCGAAGATTGGTACTCGATGAAGAAGATAGTTCCGGAGCAATTCATGAGGGGAAAAATGGATTGAACATTGCAGGAACAGAAGTAGATGCGGCAGTGCTCTTCTCAGATATCCGCTCCTTCACTTCCTTCTCCGAAAAAAATCTACCTTATGACATCATCCATATTTTAAATCGGTATTTCAATACAATTGGTACACATATTGATTCTAATGGAGGTTATATCGATAAATACATGGGTGACGGAATCATGGTGACATTTGGCTTAGAAGAAAGAAAAGAACACCCCGCCCTATTGGCTCTAAAATCCGCTCAAGAAATGATTATAGCCTTAGATGATTTCAATAAATATCTAAGAAAGCATTTCAATCATGAATTTCAAATTGGTATCGGAATCCACTTCGGTTCAGTGATTGTTGGAAACTTAGGCTTTCAAAAGAAAATGGAATTTACAGCAATAGGAGATACAGTAAACACAGCATCTAGAATTGAATCCTTGAATAAAAAATTAAAAACTAAAGTATTGGTGTCGAAAGAAGTTTACGAAATTACAAAAAAAGATTTCAGGTTTGCGAAAGGCTATCGTTCGGCGGTTAAGGGGAAAGAAGAAAAATTGCAGGTGTATGTTCCGGATTTTGGGGTGAATGATAGAATATGAAAAATTACTTTTCCGGATTTTTTGTGAAAAGTTCTTAGATTTTTACCGTAATTGGAGTATCCTCAATGTTCGTGTTTTTTAGGAGATAAAAAATGGTCGAATATTTAGTATTAAACTTTTGTGGTTTGTTTTCTATCGTCTGGTTTCTTGGTCTCTCTCTTTCTGGAGATAAAAAAACTCATTCCGCCGGTTCCGGTTTGATCTTACTTTCTGGATTAAGACTTTTATGAGAATCAATGGATCGAATCTATTAATTTATTCCCTTGGTCTATTCCTTTTTTTTATTTATTTGGTCCTCTAATATATTTGTATTTCAGGCAAATTATGGGAGAGAGCAATCGAGTATCGCTTTGGTTCTTTGTCCTACCATTTCTTTTGGGAGGATGCGGTTTATTCATTTGGCTTTTTATTTTGGACAATAATGAATTTCCATTATTAGTTGAAGTAATTAACTCCAGCTTCAATACTAGAAGTTTCTGGGGATGGTTTTTGGTCATTTGGATTGTAGGACCAAAGATTGTTATTTTATTTTATCTCATTCCAATACTATCTGGATATTCGAAAGAAGTATTCTTACTTTATAAAGAATTAAAATCAGATATGAAGTGGTACGTATTAGCATTTTTTCCTTCTATCAGTGTGATGGTATTTTTTGATGCTTTTGGATATTTAATCGGAATACCTTTCTTCTCTCGTCTTTCGGCTCAATCTCATGGAGCATTGGTTATAGCTGTTTATTTATTTTCCAACTACAAACCCGAAACTATTTCTGATATTTCTAAGGCTCTGGAAACAATAAGATATGCAAAGAGCAAGATAACAGGTATCAATGCAGATTCTAAGTTACAAGCGATAGATCAATTGATGCGTAAAGAAAGTTTATATGCTGATGAAGACTTTCGAATTTCACAGCTTGCGGAAATTTCCAATTTGAGTGTTCATCAACTTTGTGAACTATTAAATTCAAAATTAGGGATTGGATTCAACGAGTATATCAATCGATTCCGAATTGAAGAGGCGGCTCTTCTTCTAGTAAATGAACCAAGTAGAAATGTAATCTCTATAGCCTTTGCAGTAGGTTTCAATTCGAAATCTGCTTTTAACAAAATGTTTCGAAAACAATATGGGCTTACTCCATCAGAATATCGAAAAAATTGGAATTCGAAGTTCTGAATTATAGATCAGGACGACGATATAATTATTTTCTGATACGCTATTCTCATTCCCAATTATAGGGAGTAGGTACAAAAAATGAATCCAATTGAATTTTGCTACTTATCAGCAGGAACGTTTTTTATGATCGGACTTATGACCGGAATATGGAAATACATCGGCATCATTGGATCGACTAATGGAATGGCACCGGAATATGTCAGTGTCCTTCATCGTGTGGCTTTGCTTGACGGTTTTGCCGGTATCTTACTCGCACAATTTGTCTCACAAAATATCTTTTCTGATCTTGTATTATTCTGTGCAAGCTTTGCGGTAGTGGTATTTCTCGGAGTGGCACTTTTTACTTACTTAGTACATGCTATTCTAAAAGACACAGATAACCAATTTCGAAAACCATTCGTCTTGGGAAAATACCGACTCCCCAGTTTTATCGTGCATGGCGGTATGATCCTCTTAATTGTCGCTGAGATTGGAGGTTTTGGTATTAATTTTTTGGGATATATATTATCAATAAAAGTGGTGGGTTGAAGATATGATGAATCAGAGTAGATTTTTAAGACTAGCATTGTTAATGAATGGAATTTTTTCTGGGTTTTCTGGATTGGCACTCACCTTCCAGGTAGGTCAAATTTCAGATTGGATCGGTTTTTCTTATCATAGCATGGTACTTACTGGGATTGGTTTTGGTTTGATGCTTTTTTCGATAGAACTTTTTATCCAAGCCTCTCAAAAAAGAATGCAAACATGGAGATCACTTTTAGCCAGTTTTTCTGATTTTTTATGGTTAGTTGCTACTTTGGTAGTGCTGTTCTTTTTTCCAAATTTATTCAATGCGACGGGACATACAACTATCATAGGTATATGTACAATTGTATTATTCTTAGGGCTTATGCAAATAATTGGAATCAACAGATACCACAAAGTAGGAGGATCAAATTTTTATAGGCATTGCTTGCAGATTGAGTCATTTCTAGACCCGAAAACTTTGTGGACAATTATAGGAGACCTAGGTGAAATTCAAAAATACATGCCATCATTGAAGGAATCCAAAATTCTAGAAAATAAAAATTCCGAAATTGGATGCATACGTCAATGCACAGATATCCAAGGAAACTCATGGTCGGAAGAATGTATTTCTTACAATTCTGACCAATCATTTCAAGTAAAGTTTCTAACGAAGGAGGAAGGCTTTCCTTTCCCCGCACAAGAGATGATTGGTGGATGGGAGATTCAACCTACAAAGAATAATGCTTCCATAGTAAAAATATGGTGGGAATTAGTACCTAATAATCCAAAGCTATCTTGGCTTCTGCTACCCATTTTAGGAATGAAAGCAGACAAAGATTTTCAAAAAATAATCCGAAATATGGAACTTTCTACAATTGACATTAAAAATAAAAGGAAGATTGTAAATAAAAATAGATTGAAAGGAAAATTACTGCCAACATTTTGTTAGGAGCCTAAGCATGAGTCAAAAAACTTACAACATTCTCATTATAAATGGACACCCCGATAAAGAAAGCTACTGCAATGCTTTGTTTGATGTGTATAAAAAATTGACATTGCAGTTCTGTGGCGTCAATCCTGTAAGAGTAACGAATATTGGACCCTTACGATTGTCCAAAGAATCCTATAGAAAAAAGTGGTTGGATAAAATTTATCAATTGGGTTTAAAGAATAAATAAGAAATTATTTGTAAGAAAAAACAAAGAATAAAGACTTATAAAGCAAGCTATTCGAAATTTTAACTTCTGCGTAGCTTGGTACGAGATTTTTACCCTATATGTTAAGCATTATCATACCATGCGAATCGGAAAGTTCTGATTTACTCAGTGAGTCTATTAATTCATTGTCGAGCATATCTCCCGAAAATTATGAAATCATCATAGTAAAAAAAACGGAAGCAGATACTAGAGCAAAAAGATTAAACATTGGTTTTTATAGATCTATAGGAGATCTAATTTTGTTCCATCATCCTAGGAGCAAACTTTCCCTAGATGGTTTCAAATATTTGATTGAGATGAGTGGGAGTACTAGTAAAAACTTTCAATGGGGTGGATTTACACATCGTTTTGATATGGATCATCCTATTCTTAGATTTACTTCTTGGTATTCCAATCGAATTCGGGCTAAAATACGAGGGATTTTGTATTTGGATCATTGTATTTTTTTTGACAGAAAATTATGGGTAGAAGATCTTCCCGATATGGAAATATTTGAGGATACAGAACTGAGTATTAGATTTCTTGAATTTTCTAAGCCTACAATACTCTCATATGAATCAATTACCTCATCCATAAGATTTAAAAAGAATGGTATTTTTTACCAATCCCTTCTAAACCAAATACTAAAGCTAGCGTATTTTTTTAAATGCAACCCTAGATTTATGAACCGAGTCTATGAGAGAGGATTAAATTTGAATTAGCTGAAAGCCAATTCAATCATTTAGGAAATAAATTATCAATAAACTGGGAAAATGAGAGATAACCAAATGAGAAATATAAGTAACACAGATCAAAGAACAATTAACATATTCGAGGAAAAAATTACATGAAATCATTTCTATCAACATTGGAAGAAGGAAATATTACTATCAATCGACTACCCGTTGAAATATTACAAGTCAATATAGGTCATCTCTGCAATCTAGCTTGCCTGCATTGTCATGTAGAGGCAGGACCCAATAAAAAAGAAAATATGGAATCAGATACAGTGGATCGGATCATAGACCTCCTTGCAAAATCGGAGGCAATCCACACTCTTGACCTAACGGGAGGAGCACCTGAACTTAACCCTCATTTTAGAAGACTGGTTATTGCGGCTACTAATATGGGTAAAAAAGTAATTGATCGTTGCAATCTAACTGTATTGTATGAAAAGGGTCAAGAGGACACGGCAGAATTCTTAAAAAACCAAAAAGTTCACATAGTCGCATCACTTCCTTGCTATTCACTCAAGAATGTAGAACAACAAAGAGGGCGAGGGGTTTTTCAAAAAAGTATAGATGCACTGATTCAATTGAATGAACTGGGATACGGCAGAGAGAATTCTGATTTAAAGCTAGACTTGGTTTACAATCCTTTGGGCGCACATCTCCCACCTTCTCAGAGTGGGCTTAGCATTAAATACAAACAGGAATTGAATGATCTATTTGGAATTCAATTCAATCAATTGCTGACCATTACCAATATGCCCATAAAAAGATTTCTCCATGATTTGGAAAGATCACACCAATACGATAGCTATATGGATCTATTAGTGAATAGCTTCAATCCTAGAGCGGCAGAGGGTGTGATGTGCAGAAATCTTGTATCTATATCTTGGGATGGTAAGATCTATGATTGTGACTTCAATCAGATGTTGGAATTGCGTCATGAAGATTCCCCCAGAACCATTTGGGATATTTCCTCATTTGACAAGCTCAGTGAATCTTCCATCTATTTCGATAACCATTGCTACGCTTGTACGGCTGGCTCTGGTAGCTCTTGCAGTGGAGCCGTACTTGACCAAGCAGAGGTAGCAATTCATGGATAGTGTAAAAGAAATCCAAAATGTAAAGGAATACTATGGCAGTATCCTTAAATCCAACCAAGATCTTAAAACATCTGCTTGTTGCACGATGGATAGTATGCCCCCCTATCTTCTTGAAATATTAAAACAAGTTCATGATGAAGTAAAAGATAAGTTTTACGGATGTGGTTCTCCAATACCTCATGCTCTCGAGGGAAAAACTGTTCTGGATCTAGGAAGTGGATCCGGGCGGGATTGTTTTATTCTTTCAAAACTTGTAGGTTCCCAAGGAAAAGTAATTGGTGTGGATATGACCGAAGAACAGATACTAGTTGCACGTAAGTATAAAGATTACCACGCTTCTCAATTTGGACAAGCAACATCCAACATTGAATTCTTGAATGGTTATATAGAGGATCTGGAAAGCCTAGGAATAGAAGATGACTCCATTGATATTGTGATCTCCAATTGTGTGATTAACCTATCACCCAATAAAAAGAAAGTGTTCTCTGAAATTTTTAGAGTGTTAAAACCAGGAGGAGAGTTGTATTTTTCGGATGTGTTCTCGAATAGAAGAGTTCCCTTGCAATTGGTTCAAGATCCCATATTATATGGAGAGTGTTTAAGTGGAGCAATTTATATTGAAGATTTTCGTAGGCTGTTATACGATTTTGGTTGCAAAGATTTCCGAATTGTTTCTAATTCCAATATCACTCTGCATGATCCACAGATCAAGCAAGCATGCGGAAAAATTGATTTCTACTCCATGACAATTAGAGCGTTTAAATTACCACTGGAAGATCGCTGTGAAGACTATGGACAGGTTGCCATCTACCAAGGTGGAATACCTAACAGTGAAAGTGTTTTTGTTTTAGATGATCACCATGAATTTGAAATGGGTAAACCTATGCTAGTCTGTGGGAATACCGCAATGATGTTGCAAGACACAAGATATTCGGATTATTTCCAAATTCTGGGGCATACCAAGAAACACTACGGTCTATTCGATTGTGGACTAGAGCAGAATTCACTATCCAAAGAAAATAGCTTGGGTGCTTGTTGTTAAAGGATTTCTTCAGCTAGCACAACAACTCAACTTCTTAATGTCCTTATTGAAAGATAATGCCGCAAGTTTTATCCCCTCTGTAAAAGTCAAGTAAGGATATAGGTCTTGGGCTATATCTTGAACAGGAATTTTGTGTTTTATAAATAAGGAGAGAAGTTGAATCATTTCACCACCTTCTTTTGCTATGACTCTCGCTCCTGCTAGCGTATTATCGGCATTATTTCTGATTAATTTTATAAAACCAATCGTTTCATTGCTCACAATTGACTTGGGAATATAACTTACCGGTATCGTTGATACATCTACATCTATTCCTAATTTTCCTGCTTGGTCTTCATCTAAACCTACACCTGCCACTTGCGGATCGGTGAACACAACCCAGGGCAGATTCGTATAATCGAAAGATCGTATATTATTAAGCTCGCCAAAAGCGTTGTTGACTGCTAATTTTCCCTCATAAGCGGCTGTATATACAAAAGAAGGAGTATTGTTGACATCCCCAATTGCATAGATATCACCCTGCTTCGTTTGCAAATATTCATCCACAATTATCTGCCCATTCTTATTGATTTCGATACCAATGGATTCTAAACCTAATGAATCGGTGTTACCCACTCTTCCGGTTCCAACAAACAATTCCCCCTCTTCTATTATTTGGAATTTTTTTCCTTCTGAATCTTTACAATCCAGCAACAAACCTTCAGGAGTGGTAATAATTTTTTGAACTCTCCTATTGGGAATTAGTTCGATTCCCTCGGAAAGTAAGGACTTTTCAAGTTCATCGGTTATATCCTTGGTCTGGCTTCTGAGGACTCTATCGGTATATTCTAGAATTCTTACTTTTGATCCCAATCTTCGAAAGGCTAGTGCCAGCTCCAAAGAAATATAACCTGCTCCCATGAATGTGATACTCTTGGGTATCTCACTTAAGTTGAAGACTGTTTCGTTGGTCAAATATTTGATTTCTCGAATTCCTTCAATATTGGGTATATTGGTTCTAGAACCGGTAGCAACAAAAATATTTTTTCCTTTCACAGAGAGCTTATCATTCACAAGAATCCGATGTGGATCAACAAACTTTGCTCTACCATCTAAAATAGTTAGATTCGAAATATCTTGGATTACTTCTAGGTATTTTTGATTTTGTAATTGATTCACAAGGTCTCTTGCTTCTTGAAACAATTGGGTGGAATTTATTTCAGAACCCTTATTTTTAATGGAGGGAAATTTAGAATAAGTTGCATTGTGAACGGTTTCACCTGCTCTCACTAAAACCTTGGATGGAACACATCCTACATTCACACAAGTCCCTCCCCAATTCAAACCTTCATTGATCATAATAGTCTTTAGATTGAGCTCTCCTGCTTGTATGCTTGCAGAAAATCCTGCTGATCCACCTCCGATGATGATGAGATCATACTCTTGGTTTTCTAAATGTGGTTGTTCTTCTTGGGTAATTGATTTTGAATGGATGTGCTTCATTATTCGATACTTCCTTTTCTTACTTGAAAATCGGTTAATTGATAACCAATATCCTTTTCGATTACTTTTTTGATATTCTCTTGAGTTACCCTTGTCTTGTCATACTGAATGCTTCCCGTTCCGGATTCATGATCGGCTGTGACATCCACAACTCCTAATATACCACTCAATTTTGATTTCACGGTGGCAGAACATCCTGTGCAGGTCATACCTTTGATCTGCATATCGGCCATCGCTACATTCCTAGAATCTATAATAATTGCTTTGTTAGATTCTTTTGAAACCAAATCTTCCGAATAGTAAGGGAACGCCATCAACAGAATAGACAATACAGTGATTCCTGCTAGAAACTTCTTACTCTGCAAAAGGGAAGGCTTTTCATCTTCTTCACAAGCACAGGCAATTTCATCAGGTGTTCTAGGTTTCAATTTTTGATACCATCCAAAACCCAATGCAAGCGTTGTTACACCAATTAAATAGGGACGAAATGGCTCCATCCACTCAAAGGAGGATGCGATTCCCCCTATGCCGGCAACTAGACCCACAATGGGTGTGATGCAACAAAGGGATGCGGCAATTGCTGTGACAATTCCTAGTCCAAATATAGATTTTTCGTTTTTCATCTGAATTAAATCATTTCCATTACAATTTAGACTTCCGTAATCAATTGCAACCAAGATTCTGGAAGAAGTTCCAATAGCTTAGCTTCAAATATTCGATCCCATCCTGTCAATGTGGATACACCATATACAATTAAGATTCCAGCCATTACATACTTTCCGTAAGTATAAATCCAATTCAGTCTCAATCGATTTTGTTTTACAAATCCTCTTGAGATATAAGCAATCACTAACAGAGGAATGGATGCACTAATTCCATAAACCAACATAATCAGACTTCCCATTAAAATCTCGCCTTCTTTAGCAACCATTGTGATAGCAACACCCAATGTAGGACCGGAACAAGGACTCCATATAAAACCTAGTAGAATTCCCATTAGCAGAAAACCCAGAAAAGAATTCTTATTGAGCTCATCTGAATATTGGCTAGATCTGCTGGCTACTGATTGCATAATATTCGATAGCTTATCGCTTAGATAAGGAACAATCAAAACAATTCCAAGCGATATAAATATAACTGCACTAACTGTTTTAAGATGATCCTGATCAATTCCTGCAATTTTAGATGTTAAGGCAAAGGTCACACCAATAAATACAAAAGAAGCCACAAGCCCGATAGATATGTAGATGGGTGCATATTTGTCTTTATCCATAGCACTACCCACAATAAAGGGTAGTGCTGTGATAACACAAGGGGACAGAGAAGTTATAAGCCCTGCACCTATGGCAATTAAAAAAATCATAACTTAGATTCTTCCATCACTTAGAAGTATGTTTATCCAGAAAATTGGCAATCTTATCTTTTCTGGTCTCACCTATCAATTCATCGATGATTTTATCGTTTTTAATAATGGCAATGGTGGTTCTTTGTTTTACTTTCGGACCTTCAAATGAGTCGATCTCATCCCAATCATAGGCATAAATCGGCAATTTTGCTTTGTATTGGGGAACTAGAGAATCTAGAGCCTTGTGTTGAGCCATACAGGATGGGCACCAAGTAGCATTGAAGGCAACCGCAATGGATTTACCTGACTTTTTAACTTCTTGGTATCCTTGATTATCCAATGTAGGAATCGTAAAATTGTATTTACCTCCCGAACCCATCGCATAAATTGCCATTACTAAAAATATTAGCAAAAAAGGTAATAATTTTAAAATTCTGTTTTTCATGAAATACTCCCGCTGATTAGTTTTAAAATAAGTCGAAATAAATCAGCTTTTCTTACAAATATTTTCCTGCTTCAATTCCTTAGAAAGCAATGATCTTTTAAAGGAATAAGCACTGTGAGTGGAAACAATAAATGGGACAGAATAAGTTAAAATTACTTTATATATAGAAATGGACAGCCATTCGTTCCGTATCAGAATCTCATAATTGTTAATAATATTCAACAATGTCCCAACAACAATAGATGTCTTTATTCCTCTGTAGAATATCAATTTCATAGAATCATAACTCAACCACAAGAAAAATTACCCAACAATCTCTATGTATTTCGGAAACGAAGAAACAAGCTTATCCACAACAGAATCATCAATTTCTTTGCGATAAATTGTTGAAGCTAAACTTTCCATATTTTTGAACTCTAAAGAAAAACCAGTTTTTTCATCCCTATTCTTGTGAAGTATAAAATTACCCGAACATGCTCTACACAATCCTTCGTCACCATCTTTCGTGTTGAATAATATTTGAATAGGTGCAGAACAAGCAGGACAAGATAGTAATGGAATACCATCATCACTGTGTCCACATACATGCTGAATATCTTGAATGGGTATCTCAAAGAATATTTTCAACAGTTCCGAGTCGAATTGGCTCCCATCCTCGCTTTTCAATATATCCATAGCTTTAGCAAGAGGAAAACCTTTTCGGTAAGAGCGATTGGATGTCATTGCATCAAATGCATCACAGATTCCTACAATTTTGGAAAATAATGATACTTGATCCCAATCTAATCCATATGGGTATCCCTTGCCATTGGGCATTTCATGGTGTTGCTCAATCACTTGTTTTACAAGTAATGCCAAGGGATGAGATTCAATAATACTCACTCCAACTTGGGGATGAGTTTTGATAACTTCATACTCCTCATCCTCTAACTTAGATTTTTTATTTAAAATCGAATCCGGAATAGCGACTTTACCCAAATCATGGAGAAAAGCTCCCGCCATCAATGCCGATAACTCTGATTGATTGAATCCTAGCTTCAGACCAACGAGTTTTGCATATTGGGACACACGCCATAGATGACCTGCCGTGTATGCATCCTTTGCCTCCACAACATAAGCAAGTGTGAATAAAGAATGCAATAGATCTTTTTGGATTTCTATTTTCACTTTGAATCAACTATTTCCCTTTCCAAAAATTCCAAGCAATTACGAGAAACCCCAATCCAGTAATGGCTGGCGGAAGACCTTTGATCTTCCAGCCAAGAAACAACATAAACAATCCTAAAACCAACATGATTAATGCAGAAATTTTTTTCATACTTTTATCACCTTTTCATATCATGAATCAATTTAGCAATTCGCGTAGCTCTGATCTTGTGGATTGATTCGTGAGATTTCTAATTTATATTCCAAGATTTTTTTAGTGAAGTAAATGTTATCTTTCTTACAAAAAATAGACATTTTTAATATTGCAATGACCAAGACATTTTTATTCAAAAAGAGAGCCGGGAGGAATGGGCAGAACTGATAGTGAAATGGATGAAGAATTAAAATTCTATTTTTAAATTTTATAATGACTTCCATATTTTTTTGAAATCAAATTTCGATCGAAAAGGATGAAGTAATCGGTCGTTTGAAAAATAGGATCAAAAGACGGATTGCCACAAACTTTAGATCCTAAGCGAACGTATCCTTTGATCAATGGTGGGATTTGGGTTGTGATTTCTTTGGAACAATCTCCATTCATAATATCAGATTCGGATTTAGCAGGAATAATTGGATTCTTGGGATGCAATTCATAGCTTTCATCAATGAGGGCATTTTTTTGTCTCAAATAGTGTTGGATTCCCTTTAGAATCTTTACATCCTTGGTATGCGTAGATGCACATCCCATCAAATAACGAACATTTTTCTCTTTTATATATTCCGCCAAACCATTCCACAATAAAGATATAACTGAGCCATCGCGGTAATCAGGGTGAATACAAGATCGCCCTACCTCAGCCGCTTCCCCGGGTAAGGAGTTAATTCTATCCATAGAGAATTCGTTTTCGGAGTAGAAACCGATTCCCTTTTCTGCAACCGATTGCAAAAGTATTCTATATGTCCCTACTACAAGATTGGAATCTATATTTACTACAGTTAAATGTTCGCAATATTCATCATATTCGTCCTTATCTTTCTGTGTAGCGTGAGAGCTTGGCAGACCTTCCTTCAATTCAACATTAAACACATTGTATCTTAAAGTCATAGCCGCTTCTCTGTCTTCTTTCGATTTGGCTAAATTCACTTTGAGAGGTCTTCCTTTCGAATAATAGTTCACCTTGAAACACTCCTATGTATGTGTGAAAATAGTTTACCCATTCTTACAAAATGATTACAAAAAAAATTATTTTATTTGTAAGAATATTATAGTAATCTGCACGCATAAGAAATCAGAAGTTCTGATTTAATCACAATAACAAGGAAATGATTATGATTAAAAGTATTTTTGTCTTGGCAAGTTTGATCTTTACTCTCTCTGTATCAGCGGGAGAAAAAGCGGCTTTAGGTGGATATTGTCCGGTTGCGTATGTTAAAATGGGAGAAGCGGTAAAAGGGGATGAGAAATTTTCCAGCACAATAGATGGTAAAAAATACCTTTTTGTACATGCAGATGCGAAGAAGATGTTCGACAAAAGCCCAAAACAATTCACAAATCCTCTCCAATATGATGGTTTTTGTGCAACAGCAATAGGTGCAATGAATAAAAAATTGGAATCTGATCCAACAATTTTTTCAACAGTCGGAAAGAAAATCTATTTCTTCTCTAACCAAGAAGCCAAAGAAATGTTTGATAAAGATCCCAAATCTTTTATCGAGAAAGCCGATAAAAATTGGAAAACTTTAAAGTAGGAAACTAAATAAACCTAAGTAATTTTAAGGATTCTTCAATAATTGCTTAGGTTAATCATCCTTGTAAATGTAAAGTTTAGTATAAACCTCAATTTTATTAGAATGTATTCCCCATTTTCAGCCTTTTTTTATTACTGGCGCTTCTGCAAAAAGTAATAAAATAAATATTTGACGAGATGATACGTTAAAAAATACTCTAACGAGTACTATGTTCCGTAAAAATCAAGACTACAATAATCCAAGTCTATTCCCTAACGAATCTC
>Ga0210043_1001697_pt1 | contig 16997 bp, 20 predicted proteins | sample CryGeymet201501t_FD_183990 | JGI IMG/M metagenome (GOLD analysis project Ga0210043, IMG submission 183990) | Groundwater microbial communities from Crystal Geyser aquifers in Utah, USA - Crystal Geyser metaG 2015-01t (SPAdes) (version 2) | ecosystem: Environmental > Aquatic > Deep subsurface >... | reverse complement strand
CTGGCGGTGCAGGTGGAAGAGAGCGTGAAGGGCTACGCCAAATACACCCATCTGCGTTCGCTGGTGGTCTATGGCGGGGTGGATATCCGCACGCAGACGCCGCACCTGAAGACCGGCGTGGAGATTCTGGTGGCGACGCCGGGGCGACTGCTCGATCACATCGAACAAAAAACCGTGCTGCTGAACCAGGTGCAGATGCTGGTGCTGGACGAGGCTGACCGCATGCTGGATATGGGCTTCATGCCGGCGCTGAAACGCATCCTTGCGCTGTTGCCGCGCCGCCGCCAGAGCATGATGTTCTCCGCCACCTTCTCCGACGAGATCAAAAAACTGTCCGAAGATTTTCTGATCTATCCGACCCTGATCGAAGTGGCGCGCAGCAATGCCCTGGCCGAGAACATCACGCAGAAAGTCTATCTGGTCGAACAAGCCGACAAACACGCGCTGCTGGCGCAGTTGCTCAAGGGCGACGATGCGAAGCAGGTAATCGTGTTCACCAAGACCAAACTCACCGCCAGCCGTCTGGCGCGGCAGTTGCAGCGCGAGGGCGTCGCCGCCGATGCCATTCACGGCGACAAGAGCCAACTGGAGCGCCAGCAGGCGCTGGAAGCATTCAAGCAAGGCAAAGTGGCCGTGCTGATTGCCACCGATGTTGCCGCGCGCGGGCTGGACATCGACCATCTGCCGATGGTGATCAACTACGAGATTCCGCACGCGGCGGAAGATTATGTGCACCGCATCGGACGCACCGGTCGCGCCGGCGCCTCGGGCAAGGCGATTTCGCTGGTGTCGCCGGAAGAAGAAAAATATCTGGTTGAGATTGAAAAACTGATCAAGACCACAATCGAAAAAGAAACTGCTGTTGTGCCGCAAGTCGCTGCCAGATCATCGCGCCCGCCGGCTACGGCGCGCGAACCGCATCACGCCTACCACAAGCCGGCAGCCAACAAACCGGCGCACGATCCCTGGTTCGACCAGCCCTATATACCCAAGGTCACCGAACCGGCGCCGCCAACTGCCAAAGCGGAATTCGCGCTGGACAAACCGAAAGCGCCGGTTCCGGCCTTGTTCCGGCGTTCGAACTGACACCGTTATCCGGCGCGCGGTGAGTAGAACGCCATGACCGTCGCGCTGACCATCGTCCCCATCTTTCTGCTGATCCTGCTCGGCGCGGTCATGCGCCGCTGGTTCGGTTTGCGCGACGACTTCTGGCCGCAGCTCGACCGCCTGATCTACTACATCTTCTTCCCCGCGCTGCTGTTCCACACGCTGTCGCACTTCACCATCGACGTGGGCGCGGCGACGCCGATGCTGGGCGTGGCCGCGCTGTACATGGGGGCGGGCATTTTGCTCGGCCTGCTGGCCCGGCCGCTGCTGCATGCGCCGCCCAAGGTGTACGCCGCAACCTTCCAGTCGTTCTTTCGTTTCAACAGTTACGTCGGCCTCGCCATCGCCGGCAGCCTGCACGGCCCGCAAGGACTCGCCGCCATCGGCCTGCTGATGGGATTCATGGTGCCTATCGCCAACGTGGCCAGCGTGCTGATGCTGGCGCGGCACAGCGAGAGCCACTGGCTGCGCGAGATATTGCTCAACCCGCTGATCCTCGCCACCGCCGGCGGCATTACCTTCAGTCTGACCGGACTGGCTTTGCCCGCAATGCTGAACAGCACTCTGGGTTTGCTGTCGCAGGCCTCGCTGCCGATGGGGTTGATCGCGGTCGGTTCGGGCTTGCGGCTGAAGGGGTTGCATAGCCAGCGCGGCACCTTGTGGTACGGCGTGACGGCAAAGTTGCTGATCGTGCCGGCGATCGCGTGGGGATTGGCGACACTGTTCGGTTTGAGCGGTGTCTATTTCAACATCGCCGTGCTGATGGCGGCGCTGCCGGTCTCCACCATGGCCTACGTGCTGGCGACGCGCATGGGCGGCGACGGCGACACCATCGCCGCGCAGGTAATGTTAAGCACCCTGCTCGCCGCGCTGACCCTGCCCTTGTGGTTGTTCCTGCTGGGATTCTGAAAGTGGCAGTCTGAGTTCGGCCACCGTACCGCCGCCCTCGCGCGCATGGAGTTCGATTGACCAGCCGTTGGCAGCACACAGCTGCTGCACGATGGCCAGCCCCAGCCCGCTGCCGCCGGTGTCGGCGTTGCGCGAAGATTCGATGCGGTAGAACGGACGGAATACCTTGTCCAGCTCCTGCGGCGGGATGCCTGGGCCGCGATCGAGGATGCGGATCACTGCTTCGTCCCCTTTGCGTTCTGCATTGATCTCTAACGGCTGCCCGGCACCGTAGCGCACCGCGTTGCCGAGCAGGTTCTGTAGCACACGGTGCAGTGCGAGCGGACCGGCACTGACACCCAGTTCCGGCTGTACGCTGCAGCCGATTTCCCTGCCTGGTGCTCTGACCTCTTGCACCATTTCCCGCAACAGCGGCTCCAGTTCGAGCCTCTCCGGAGGTTCCTGTTGCAACGCCTTGCCCAGCCCCATGAACTCGCCAATCAGCGCGTTCATATCCTCGATGTCCCGGCGCAGTCGTCCGACCATTTTTTGATCGGCATCCTGCGGCAGCATCTCCACCGCCAGGCGCATGCGGGCCAGCGGCGTGCGCAGGTCGTGCGAAATGCCGGCCAGCAGGGTGGTGCGGTTGGCCAGCATTTCGCGCACCTGCAGCGCCATCCGGTTGAAGCTGGCAGTGAGGGTGGATAGCTCCTGGATGCCGTTGTCGGGAAGTGCTTCGGGCAGATTTCCGCTGCCGATGCGCTGCGCGGCATGCGCCAGTTGCGCCAGCGGGCGTGTGATGCGGCGAGCCAGGATGAGCGCAGTGATCAGGCTGAGGAGCACGGTCGCGACCAACGCGAGCAGCAGCGTCATGGGCGGGTCGGTGTGCAGGCGCGACTTGGGGAAACCGATGCGTATCAACTTGCCACCGGCGGGGATATCGGCCCAGAACCAGGTGGTGTCAAGATCGGTCACCCTGACCGAAACGGGCTCGCCCAGCCTGGCAGACAGCGCATCATCGAGCAATTCAAGGTAGGGCAATGGCATCCCGCGTACAGGAAGCGGTGCGGCATCTTCGAACAGCATGAACTGGTGCTGGCGGATCAGTTCCAGTTCGAAATCCTTGCGCGTCTCCGGCGGCAGTTCCACCCAGGTCTTGGCCGACAGAACCAGCAGCGCGGCCAGGTCGTCGGCGCTGCGTTGCGCCATCGGCAGCATGACGTAATGCACCGTGGCGGCAATGAGGATGAGCTGGAACAGCAGCAGGGCGCCGGCGACCGTGCTGACGGTGCTACGGAACAAAGAGTGAGGTTTATGTCCGGCTGACATCGTCAGACTGTGTCGCCGGGCGAGAACAGGTAACCCTCTCCCCACACCGTGCGAATGAATTGCGGTGCGTTGGGATCGTCCCCGATCTTGCGCCGCAGACGGGTCACCCGCACATCGATGCTGCGGTCAAAAGGGGACCGTTCGTAACCTTTGAGCATATCCATGATCGTGTCGCGTCCCAGCACGCGGTTGGGATGCTCGGCAAAGATGCGCAGCAGGTTGAATTCGCCCGCCGTGAGTTGGATGGTCAGGTCGTGCTTGTGCAGCACCCGCGCATCCACGTCCATGCCGAACGGGCCGAAGCGGCGGATGTTCGGTTTATTTTCATCGCTCCTGGCTTGCCCCTGTTCATTGCGGCGCAGCAGCGCGCGGATGCGCGCCAGCAACTCGCGCGGGTTGAATGGCTTGGCCAGATAATCATCGGCGCCGACTTCCAGCCCGACGATGCGGTCCACATCCTCGCCGCGCGCCGACAGCATGATGATGGGCAGGCTGCTGCGCGTGCGCAGACGGCGCGCCAGCGATAAGCCGTCCTCGCCCGGCAGCATCAGGTCGAGGATCAGCAGGTCGACCGCGTGCTGCGACAGGTACGCGTCCATCTGTGTGCCGTCGGCGACTGCGGCGACCTGAAAGCCCTGGGCGGCGAGATATTCCTGCAACAGCTCGCGCAGTCCGGCATCATCATCCACCACCAGTATGTGTTTGCTTTCCATGTGTCCACTATAACTGAAGCGTATGGCGTCCGGCAGGGGAGGCACCGGTGCGGTAACACTCTGTTACAAACTGTTGCAGAACGGAAATCGTCAGGTAACTGCTCGTGTTCATGATGCAGCCATCAGGTAAGTGACCTGATTTAAACGAATCCACAACATAGGAGATCATCATGAACGCCAAAAAGATTTTACTGAACAGCTTGCTGGCTTTGGGCCTGGCCGGGATGGGTGGTGCATTTGCCGCCGAAGAGGTCAAAGTGCAGACGCGCGAAGAGGTTCGCGCGCAGCATCAGGCGGAAACGGCCGGCATGACCGTTGAACAGCGCGAGCAATACCGCCTTGAGCAGCAGGCCCAGATGACCGATGAGCAACGTGCGGCCTTGCGCGCCGAGAATCAGAAGGCGAAGGCAGAGCAGAAGAAGAACAAGTCCGCGACCAAGCAGGGTGGCGGCAGTGGAGCCATGCTGCGTGACGGTTCCGGTGCCGGTTCACAGCGCGGGGGCCAGGGCGGCATGGGTATGGGCCGTTAATAACGAGGGCGCGGACTGCCGGAAGGCCGTTCGCGCCCTTGTCCTGTGTCGATAGAGGTATGAAATGACACCCCGAGATGCAACGATGATCCTTGCTTCATTGCTGTTTACTCTGCTGTCGAGTACTGCAGTGTGGGCGGCGGAGAGTGAGCCTGTGCCACCTGCATCGAGTGAGATGACGCAGGAAGACTATGCCGCCTACCGGGCGGGTATCCAGAAGCAGCTCGAAGTCGCGCAACAGGCGGAGCGCAAGGACGAGACGCAAACAACGACGCGGCACAAACCCAACGAAGGTTACGGTCAAGGTTATCGTGAGCGGCAACAGCGCACACGAGGCAACGGCAGTACGGGGCGCGCAAGTGGACATGGTCGCTGACAGAAGGAGAGAGGTGATGAAACGAAGCAGATGGATGTTGCCGGCAGTTATCCTGTTAACGATGGGCGGTGTTGCATGGGCTGATGACGATGATTCCCTTTCGCTGGGTGTCGGACTCGAACGCAGTTCAGGCAAGTACGGCGGTGTCAGTACCACTGACACCACTTCCGTCCCCGTGTTCCTGCGCTACGCGAGTGATGACTGGTCGCTCAAGTTAAGTGTGCCTTACCTGTTGGTCACCGGTGATGGCAGCGTCATCACCGGTGGTGGCCACGGCGGCGGGCGCCGTACCACCACCAGCGTCACTACTACCACGCGCACGACGCGCAGCGGTTTGGGCGATGTGGTCGCTTTCGCCGGTTATCGTCTGTTGAGCAGCGACGCAGGCGATGCCGGGCTGGATGTGGCGGGGCGCGTCAAGTTCGGCACGGCCAATACCGCGCTAGGCAGCGGTGAGAATGACTATGCCGTGCAAGCTTCGACATACCTCGAGCTCGGCGACTTTACTCCCGGCCTGATGTTGGGCTATGAGGTATTGGGCAGCTCGGCCACGGTACAACTGGATAACGCCGCCTACGGTTCTGCCGGTCTCGATTACCGGCTAAGCGACGAGGCAAACGTTGGCATGGACTATTGGTACGCCCAGCAGGCCTCAGCCACGGGTTATGCGCAACGGGAGTTGACGCTGTATGCGGCAACGCAGATTGGCAAGGACGTCTCCCTGCGTGCTTTTGTAATGAAAGGTCTTGCCGATGGCAGCCCGGACAGTGGGTATGGGGTATCGCTGTCTGCCGGATTCTGATTGGCTGACTACTTTTTCAGCAGCGATTTCAGGTCGGCGAAGGGATTGTGCGTCGCCGCCGCCGGCGCGCCGGCGGCGCGGTCGCGCACCACCTCGTCCATCACGCGCGAATGCTCGTTGTCGTGGCAGTACAGGCAGAGCAATTCCCAGTTGCTGCCGTCGGGCGGGTTGTTGTCGTGATTGTGGTCGCGGTGATGCACCGTCAGTTCGCGCAGGCGTGCGCCGGAGAATTCGCGCCCGCAACGTCCGCAGATGTGCGGATAGATCTTGAGTGCGCGTTCGCGGTAGCCCGCTTCGCGCAGTTCGCGCTGCTTGCGCGCCTCGGCCACGACGCGGTCTAGGCGGGCGTTATCGGGGGTGGTGGGTTTGGGCATGGCGAGTCTCCAATGAGAGAAATTTATCGCTACTCACTTCCTCCTTTAGCAAAGGGGGATCGAGGGGGATTTGAAATTCGGATGCATTCCAATCACCCTAACCCCCCTTTTGCAAAGTGGGGAAAATTGAAATGACCCATCCGCCTAAATGTTGTGTCAACTATAGCAGGACGCGGCGCGGGCGAGGATAATCGCGCATGACCAAAACGCCCCCAACTCCCGCCGCCGCTGTCAGTTCCGCCGGACATTCTTTCAACGAACTGCCGCTGGAACCCGCCATGCTGGCGAACTTGCAGCAACTCGGCTACCGCACGATGACGCCGATCCAGGCCGCCAGCCTGCCGATCACGCTGTCCGGGCACGACCTCATCGCGCAGGCCAAGACCGGCAGCGGCAAGACCGCCGCATTTGCCTTGCCGCTGCTCACCAAGCTGAATCCGCGCCACTTCGGCGTGCAGGCCATGGTGCTGTGTCCCACGCGCGAGCTGGCCGATCAGGTCACGCAGGAGGTTCGCCGTCTGGCGCGCTTCACCGACAACATCAAGATTCTGTCGCTGGTCGGCGGCAGCACCCTGCGCCCGCAGCGCGACAGTCTGGAACACGGCGCGCATATCGTGGTCGGCACACCGGGCCGCATCATGGATCACATCGAGCGCGGCAGTCTGAAGCTGGACGAGATCAACACGCTGGTGCTGGACGAAGCCGATCGCATGCTGGACATGGGTTTTTACGACGCCATCGCCTACGTGATCAAACAGTGCCCGGCCCAGCGCCAGACCCTGCTGTTCTCGGCGACCTATCCGGACGGCGTCACAAGGCTGGCGCGCCAGTTCATGCGCGATCCGCAGGAAGTGAAACTGCCGGAACAGCACGAGGGAAGCAAGATCCGCCAGCGTTTCTACGAGATCAAACCCGAAGAGCGCTTGCAGGCCGTCGCCACGCTGCTTAAACATTATCGCCCGGTCAGCACGCTGGCCTTCTGCAACACCAAACAGCAATGCCGCGATCTGCTCGACGTTCTGCGCGCGCAAGGCATTCAGGCGCTGACGCTGAACGGGGACATGGAGCAGCGCGAACGCGACCAGGTGCTGATCCAGTTCGCCAACCGCAGCTGCTCGGTGCTGGTGGCGACCGACGTGGCGGCGCGCGGGCTGGACATCGCGCAACTCGAAGCGGTCATCAACGTCGATGTCACGCCCGATCCGGAAGTTCACATTCACCGCATCGGCCGCACCGGACGTGCCGACGAAGAAGGCTGGGCATTGAGTCTGGCCAGCCCGGCCGAGATGAACCGTGTCGACAACATCGCGAAGATGATGGGCAGCGAACCGGAATGGCACGAGCTGAGTGAACTGAAAAACGAAAACAACGCGCCGCTGGTGCCGCCGATGGTCACGCTGCAAATCCTCGGCGGCCGCAAAGAAAAGATGCGCCCCGGCGATGTGTTGGGCGCGCTCACCGGCGAAGCCGGATTCACCCGCGAGCAGGTCGGCAAGATCACCGTCACCGATGTTTCCACCTATGTCGCGGTTACCCGCGAGATTGCGCGCGAGGCGGTGAAACGGTTGGCGGCGGGCAAAGTGAAGGGGCGGGTGGTCAAGGTGCGGGCACTGGTGGAATAAACGCCGACCGCCGTGCAATAAGCCCCGACTAAATACGGTTACAGGTTAAAATGCCGTCCTCGAATTTACCCAGCCGGAGTAAGCCAAAATGCATGCATTCACCCCGTTGAGAACCCTGCCGCAGACCCAACTGTTCCGCAAAGGCGATGTCTTTGTCCTGTTTGGCGAGTTGTTTGGCCGGGGCTACGCCAACGGCCTGGTTAATCAGGCTCGCGATGCCGGGATGACGATTATCGGCGTCACCGTCGGGCGGCGCGACGAGAACAACGCCCTGCGCGCGCTGACCGCCGAAGAGTTGGCGACGGCGGAAGCCAATCTGGGCGGGCGCATCATCAATGTGCCGCTGATGGCGGGTTTCGATCTGGACGCGCCGGCGGGCACCCCGACACCGACCGATCTGATCGCCGACATGACACTCAAAAGCTGGCAGGACGACAAGCTGGATTGGGCGCAGATCGAGAAGTGCCGCGCGGTCGGCGTGCAGCGTTTCAAGGATTCGGTGGCCAGGGTGATGGCCGAGCTGGACGGCATGATCCCGGACGGTGCCAACGCCTTCTTCGCCCACACCATGGCCGGCGGTATCCCCAAGGTAAAGGTGTTTCTCGCCATCGCCAACCGCATTTACAAAGGGCGCGGCGAGCGCTTCATGCCGTCCAGCGCGCTGGTCAACAGCGACCTTGGCCGGCTGATCATGATGAACTTCGACGAAGTTACCGCCAACACTTTCCAGCATCTGATCGAGGGCAGTGCTGCCATCCGCGCACGGCTGGAGAAGAACGGCGGTCAGGTGCGCTACACCGCCTACGGTTATCACGGCACCGAAATTCTGATCGGCGGCCAATACCAGTGGCAGACCTACACCAGCTACACCCAGGGCAAAGCCAAGATGCGGCTGGAACAGCACGCGCGGACGGCCTGGGCGCAGGGCATCAAGGCGACGGTGTACAACTCTCCGGAAATCCGCACCAACTCGTCCGACATCTTCGTCGGCGTGGAGTTGTCGCTGTTCCCCCTGCTGAAAGCTTTGAAGCAGGAAGGCGGCGGCGCGTGGGCGGAAGCGCAATGGCAAGCCTGTCGCGAGGTGTTGCAGGAAGACGAATCGCTGGAGAATCTGCTGAGTACCATCGATGCCTACAACGACAGCGACGTGATGAAGGGTTTCCGCAACTTTGCGGCGTGGCCGATGGACAATACGGCCGAACTGGCAGAGGTGATGATCGGCACCTCGGAAGCGATCACCAAAATGCACAAAAGCCGCGACGCGCTGGTGACCGACATCCTCAGCGCGCTGGTGCTGGAAGGCAGCGGCCCGCTGATGTTCCGCGAGACTTCCGCACCGACCGCGCCGGTGTTGTGGCTGAATCACGACATCATCGCGCGCCAGCTCAATCTGTTGCACAACGCCTGATTCCGCCGCGCTGCCGCCCGGGCGGCAGCGCGCTTACGCGCCACGGTCGCTCCACAGCGGCATTCCGCCCGCCTCCCGGTAAGTCAGATAAACCCGCAGATCAAACTCCAGTTGCGCATAGTCCGGCTCTATATGGCTGCACAGTTGATAGAATGCCTTGCCATGCTCGCGCTCTTTCATATGTGCCAGCTCATGCACCACTATCATGCGCAAAAAATCCGGCGGCATTTCCTTGAACACCGATGCGATGCGAATCTCGCGCTTGGTCTTCAGGTTTGAACCTTGCACGCGCGAGATGCGGGTATGCGTTCCCAACGCGTTCTTGATCACATGCAGCGTGCTGTCAAACGCCACCTTGCTCAATTGTCCCGCGTTGCGCAGATGCGCGTTCTTGAGTTCCAGCACGTAGTCATACAGCGCCTTGTCGGTGCGCACATCGTGCGCCAGCGGATATTTTTGCCGCAATCTCCCGGCCAGCTGGTCATGTGCGATCAATTGCTGAATTTGCGCGACCAGCGCGGCGGGATAACCGGCAAGATAATTGGGCGGCGGTTTGGGAAGCATCCTGGAGGGGGCGGGGAACAAACCGGCTGCCGCCAAGCGCGGCGGCCGGCTCGAAACGCGGCGGCCTCAAATGGCCGGGGTCGGTTTCTTTTTCGGTTTCTTTGCTTCTTTGGTCTTGCGTTGTTGTCCTTTGGCCATGATCTCTCTCCTTGGGTGGATGGAATTACCGGCAATCCGATCGGGCAGGACAGATGAAAAATATCATGCTCGCCGGCATTGCCGCGAGCAATGTACGCCAGTCGAATCGCCTTGGCTATCGGTGCCGGCGCTAACCCGCGCGCTCCCGCTTCAAACGGATTGCGATCGCCAGTTGCCGCGCTTCTTCTTCCTTGAGCGTGTCGTTGATCTCGCGCATCACACCTTTCAGGTCAACGGATTTTTCGACGCGCTCAAAGCGTCCGGTCAGCACACTTTCCTGGCTGAGTTGGCCGCTCTGGAATAGCGCCCAGATCTCGTTGCCGTAGTCGGTGGTGAGCAGTTCGGGGGCAAACTGGCCGAAGTAGGCAGCGAGGTTCTGCACATCGCGCAACAGCAACTGCCGCGCCTGATTGTTGGCGGAGGCGTTGATGGCCTGCGGCAAGTCGATGATGACGGGGCCGTGGCTGTCCACCAGCACGTTGTATTCGGACAGATCGCCGTGGATGATGCCGGCGCACAGCATGCGCACCACCTGGGCGATGAGAATGCGGTGATATTTGCGTGACACTTCCGCATCCAGCGCCAGATCGTTGAGGCGCGGCGCGGCGTTGCCTTCGCTGTCTGTCAGCAGTTCCATCAGCAGCACGCCCTCGTGGAAGTTATACGGCTTGGGCACGCGCACACCCGCTGCGGCGAGACGGTACAGCGCATCCACCTCGGCGCTTTGCCACGCTTCCTCCTGCGCTTTGCGTCCGTAGTTGGTGCCTTTTTCCATGGCGCGCGCACGGCGGCTGTTCTTCATCTTGCGCCCTTCGGTGTAGTCCGTGCTCTGGCGGAAACTGCGTTTCTCGGCTTCCTTGTAAACCTTGGCGCAGCGGATCTCGTCGCCGCAGCGCACCACATACACCGTGGCTTCCTTGCCGCTCATCAGCTGGCGGATGACTTCATCGACCAGACCATCTTCGACCAGCGGGGCGATTCGTTTGGGAGTTTTCATGTGCGCTTCCTGAGCGGTTCCAGCAGAGGTGACAGTCCGTTGTGATCCATCTCCTGCATCAACGCCAATAACATGCCGAGCTCGCCCGGCGGAAAGCCTTTGCGTGCAAACCAGTTCAGATAGTTGCCGGGCAGGTCAGCGATCAGCCGTCCCTTGTATTTGCCGTAAGGCATGACGCGGGTGACCAGCAGTTGCAGGTGTTCCGGGTTCATGGCGCTAGTGCAGTGTTGCATGCTATCTGGAACTTATTCGTGTCGTGAACGCGGTGTTGTAGGTCGGGTTTCAACCCGACATGTCGGGTTGAAACCCGACCTACATAGTTCTGCGCATTTTTAAAACTTTTCATACGCCATCAGGTAACGCCATTGCCCGGCCGGCAGTTTGGACATGGATATGCGCCCGATGCGCAGGCGCTTCATGCCGACGATCTGCAGGCCGACGGCTTTGCACATGTGCAGGATCTGTCCGGTTTGTACGCCCTTGAGCGCGAAGCGCAACCGGGCCTCGTTCTGCCGGCTGACCTTGACCGGCGGCAGCGGTTTGCCGTTGAAGCTGAGGCCGTGGTTGAGCAGCTTGAGTCCGTCTTCGCCCAGTTCGCCGGCCGGTTCCACCACGTATTCCTGCTCTATGGTGCCGGCATCCGCCGCCAGCTTGCGCGTGACACGGTAGTCCTGGCTGAACACCGCCAGACCGCTCGCGCCGGCCTCCAGTGGCAGGCATTGCGTCAGATGCTGAAAGTGGTGTTTGAGGATGCGGATGCCGGAGTGGTCGTCCGCCGCGTGTGTCTCGGCGCACAGCATCTGCGGATTGAAATCGACATCAGCCGGTTGGTGAAACAGCAGGGTCACCGGCTCGACGGGGACGAGGGTGGCATCGGGATCGAGCTCGATCTTTTGCCCGGTCACCCTAAACTGCGGCTCTTCCACCACCTGTCCGTCCACCTTCACCCAGCCGCCCGTGATGTACAGCTCGGCCTCGCGGCGCGAGCAGGGAACCAGTGCGGCAAGGCGTTTGGCAAGGCGGACAGGCTCGGTCATGGGGGAATCGCTACGTAAACAAGGAGGCGCATTGTAAACGCTAACGTAAAACTCGCGCCGCGATGCGTTTGCCCCCTCGCCCGCTTGTGGGGCGCGGAGCGGGGTTGGGGAGAGGGAACGAGCATGGCGAGTCTCATAATCCGGGGTGACATACTCGTCATGCCCGTAGTCCCGGCCGAACAGCGGTAAAATCCGCGCATGGAAACCAATGACAAAGCGGCGCAGCGCCCCGCCCTGGAAGGCATCACCCTTGAGATGATCGTCACCCAACTCGCGGAGAAGATGGGTTGGGAGGCAATGGCAGATGCGGTGCCGATCCGCTGCTTCGCGCTCGACCCCAGCGTCAAGTCCAGCCTGAAGTTTCTGCGCCGCACGCCGTGGGCGCGGCAGAAGGTGGAGGAGCTGTATCTGAAGCTGATTCGCGCGGCCCGATAAACCCACAAAAAGCAGTTATCCGCAGATTACGCAGATTTCCGCCGATTAAACTCTGCGTACTCTGCGGATTGAACTGCCGTTTCAATCTTCCCCAAAACAATTCGACACCGGCACTTTGGTTTGCGCTCTGAAGCGTAATGTCAGGTATGAACGGCTTGCGCCACCAGTTTGACTCCCCGTGCGGCCCAGACGCGGCTAACAGTATCGAAGCGCGGTTGCGCGTCTGAACGCAGCGCTTTGTACAGTGCCTCGCGGGTAATACCGGACGCCTTGGCAATATCGCTCATGCCACGTGCCCGGGCAATGTCACCGAGTGCTGCCGCAAGCAGAGACGGATTGTTCGTCGTCAGGATGTCGGTCAAATAGGCTGCGATAGCTTCCTCACCATCGAGATAGGGGGCGGCGTCGAAGTCCGGCAGGTCAGTCACCTTGATACGTTTGGTCATGTTCGTTTCCTCCAATCAGTCCAGCAGTGCGGCCAACGTCTTGGCGCGTTTGATGTCGCGCTTCTGGCTGCGTTTTGAGCCGCCCCGCCAGCAACACGATCAGTTGCGTCCCGCGTTGAGTGAAATAGACACGCCAGCCTGCGCCCAGATGAATGCGCAGTTCTGACACCCCTTCGCCAACAGACGCAACGTCTCCCATCAAACCCAGTTCCAATCGCTTAAGCCGCGCGACAACTATTCTGACGCAGGGGGGTGGGGGAAACGGGCATGGCAAGTTTCATCGTCAGGGTTGGCCTACTTGCCACGCCCGTTAGGCATATTTGAACTCAATCCTATGGATTTTTTTCAGATCCACAGTCTGCTTGGCTTGCCATAAATCGTAATTGTCCTGCATCGTCAACCAGCTTTCGGGGGAGCGTCCCAATGCCTTGGAAAGACGAAGAGCCATTTCAGGACTCACACCGCTGGTTTCGTTCAAAACGCGATTAAGAGTCGATGCGGCAACGCCCAATTTGAGGGCAAGCTCCCTGCAACTGATTTCGTTCGGCGCAAGATAAACCTCTTGAATAAATGCGCCGGGGTGAGGTGGATTGTGCATAGCCATTAGTGATAATCCTCGTAATCCAAAACAAATGCGTTGCCGTTCTCAAACTCGAACGTGACGCGCCAATTGCCATTTACCCATATTGACCAGCGCCCACGATCACTTCCCTTTAGCGGGTGAAGCCGAAAGCCTGGAATGTCCATATCATCGATAACCTGAGCGGTATCGAGCGCCGCCAACTGCATTTTGAGACGATTCGCGTGTGCTGGTTGGATTCCAGCCAAGCTGCCGGACTCAAAGTATTTTCGCAGACCTTTGTGGCGAAACGATGTAATCATGCGTGAATGATAGCGCGTTGCGCGGTGCGCAACAAGGAGCGGTTGTGTTGCCTAACATCCGAGGTAACCGGCCTGGACTCCGGTGATTTCAGGGATGCGTGAATGCAAGACTTGACCCTGTGCTTCTCTCGTCATGCCCGTAGTCCCGGCCGAACAGCGGTAAAATCCGCGCATGGAAACCAATGACAAAGCGGCGCAGCGCCCTGCACTGGAAGGCGTCACCCTGGAGATGATCGTCACCCGGCTTGCGGAGAAGATGGGCTGGGAGGCGATGGCGGATGCGGTGCCGATCCATTGCTTCGCGCTCGACCCCAGCGTCAAGTCCAGCCTGAAGTTTCTGCGCCGCACGCCGTGGGCGCGGCAGAAGGTGGAGGAGTTGTATCTGAAGCGGATTCGCGCGGCCCGATAAAATCAACCGCACGCCCCGATCTCCCCGCGATCTTTGGATCAGCGACTTGCTCAGCCCGCTGGTTAATCATCCCCATGCGCGGTGAAGTGCTACGAATCAAGATTTGCCCTCGGCGGATTCTTGCTTTTAACCAAAAAGTGCTTAGTATTGGCAACCCAAAGGAGATTGATTATGCGGACGGTCAAATTTACATCGTGGCAGGACGGCGATTTCTTTATCGGCTTCCTGAATGAATATCCCGACTACCAAACCCAGGGGATGCACAAGGAAGAGCTTGCCGAAAATCTAAAGGACTTGCTGAATGATCTGGAATCTGGACATGTGCCATATATCCGAAAAGTTGAAGAATTGATTGTCGCGTAAATGAAAAGACGTGATTTGGTCAAGGCGCTTGAAGATATGGGATGCGTCCTTGTTCGTCACGGTGGCCGACATGACTGGTACACCAACCAGCAGACCAAACAATCCCAACCCGTTCCCCGTCACAGCGAAATCAACGATAACCTTGCAAAAGCCATAATCAAGAAATTGAGCTAGCGCTTGGCAAGACAGCCGTTGAGCATTTCCATTTATCCCCACGCGCGGTGGTGTGCTACTTTGCCAGACCCCTGTGATTTCGGGGATGCGTGAATGCAAGACCCCGACGGCCCACACGATTGGTCTGTTGCGTGCGAAGGTCAAGATCGGGATGATGAATCTGGTGTACAACATGATGCGTCTGGTGCAGTTGACCAGACGCAAAGGGGAAGTTGCGCCCGCAATCGCATGAAAGGCATGGATAGTGCCAAAAACAAGGGAAATTCAACCCGAATTCCGCTTGGTTTTTAAAATATCGGGCGGAGTGAATGAAAATCATGCTCGCTTTGTTTGGCTGGGCACGGAAAATCGATTATTAGAGGTGCCCTTGTGTTTTACAATGAGGAACGCCCGCACCAGTCACTGGGCAACCGCACGCCGGCGGATGTGTATGCAACGTCCACTGGCGGCGGGGCGAGGATTGTGGACAAGTTCAGCAAGAATGGGGCAACGCCATGCAGTTGCGAGAAGAACGGACAGACCAGCTTAAACTAGACTGAATTCTGTCTTGACGGATGGGTCCACCATACCTAAGGAAAATATGAAATACGTCATTTTTTCTCTATCGACCATATTACTTTCTGGATGTGTCTCCTATAAAACCGTTGGATCTTTTGATGACTACAACGAGGTTTTGTACGGGACAGTTCACGCGAATCTTATGACAGGGGGTGGGGAATTCACATTAATAGGTGAGAAGACTAAATTGAAATGTGCCGGGATTGCATCAGCTCCGTATTACATCCCTCCATCTTTGTCATGTACTGGCCAACGTGGGGTCGTAGATGGTTCGTGTGATGATGGCCGTTTTATTGAAGGCGAATGGTTCGGTTTATCATGTACGACAGGAATCGCTCGAGGAAAGGATAACACTGGGAAAATGTTTGCATTCACCTTTGGAATGGATGAGAAAGGTGCACAAGTTCAAATCCGAAAACAATTGGCAAAAAATGAAAGCAAGCCAAACCTGCCTGAGTACAATCCAAAAGAGACAAGGAAACAGATTGGATTTGCAACAGGAACCGGATTCATTGTTAGTGAGGGCGGGTATTTATTGACGAATTATCATGTGGTTGAGGACAGCAATAAAATTACAGTCAAACTTCCAGACGGAGCTTTTGCAAATGCAACGAAAATAATACTTGATAAAGCCAACGACCTGGCTTTATTAAAAATACAAAGCAGTGTTAAATTCAAGCCCCTTCTGATTGGTGCAAGCAACAGATCACTGGTTGGCGAAGAGGTTATGACTTATGGCTTCCCTTTAATTCAATTGCAAGGACAAGCACCAAAGGCCACATTTGGTCGGATCAACTCCCTTTCAGGCATTCAAGACGACATTAGATTTATGCAAATTGATGTTCCAATTCAGCCTGGGAATAGTGGTGGCCCATTAATCACAACACAAGGAGAGGTAATTGGCATAACAACAGCCACGTTAAGCGGGTTGAAAACTTTGAAAGAATCAGGTGCTATTCCACAAAATGTTAACTATGCGGTCAAAATGGAATATTGCCTTCCTATACTTAACCAAATTGGAATTAAGCCCACTAACTCATCAAGCGAAAGAACACTGAAATTCTCTCAAATTGTTAAGGAGATTAGTAGCTCAGTAATACTGGTTGTGGCGGAATAGCAAATAAGTCAATTAGCGCTAGATTGGGCTAACCCGCCTTTCTCTCTGAACCTAGATTTTTCTTGCGGCATCCCCCCCGACCACAGGGGTGGGAGCTTGACTGTTTGTAAGTAGACGCAACTCATTGATTTGTCGTTCCATTCGTGCTTGCTGCTCATCTGAAAATATTGAACCAAACATTCCAGAGGTTATTTCAAGTTCGAGAAGCCTACTTTCTGCCATTAACTCGGTGGTTCGATTAAGGCGACTCACTGCATCCTTTCCTTCCTCCGCCAACTTCCCGAGTTCGATTTTTAGAGGGCCAATTTCAGCCTTGCTACCCGACGAATTTGAAAAGCGCTCAAGTAGGCCAAGCAATGATTTGCGAAATATCAAGGCAATTACCAACAACACAACGGGCCATGATAAAACGATGGGCCCAAGAACTTTTAACCATTCAATCATCACAGTCTCCGGGGACGCCTGCTCAAGTCCAAAAGTTGCTGCACAATCGGGGTCATGCAAAATCGGGGTCAGGTCTTGCATTGATGCATCGGTGATTTAACGTGCGGGGCGAGCATGATCAAAAATGTGTTATTGCAAGACCTGACCCTTGCACGTGCGGAACAGGAGCAAGATGCATTTGATGCTTCATGCCGCAAGCTCTATCGTTTCCTTACGACCACGCATAAAAATCAAATCCAACAGAATTCCAAGTTGGAAACCGGCTAAAATCACCCACTGATTCC
>Ga0210043_1001691_pt1 | contig 17068 bp, 18 predicted proteins | sample CryGeymet201501t_FD_183990 | JGI IMG/M metagenome (GOLD analysis project Ga0210043, IMG submission 183990) | Groundwater microbial communities from Crystal Geyser aquifers in Utah, USA - Crystal Geyser metaG 2015-01t (SPAdes) (version 2) | ecosystem: Environmental > Aquatic > Deep subsurface >... | reverse complement strand
TGCAAGAATTTTTATTAAGGATAAAAAATTCTATGTATGAAAAATATAGTCGCTACGCTTATTATTTTACACAACATTAAGTCACTTTTTCACGCTTGCCAGCTCATTTCTCGCGAAAACACCAAACCCATCACGCGTCTTTGCGAGCCGAGGCGAAGCAATCCAGCACGACCTAAAGAATGCGGTCAATGACTCATGATTTTTATAAATTAAAACTTACTCTGTCTCCGCCTTTATCTTCTCTGTCTGCACACCAATAAATGTCGAAATTAATTGCAATAATGCAGCTACAGCAGATGCTGACAAAAAGATAGCCAAATAATAAACCCATGAGGTAATGAGATAAAAAAATGTCACCATAGCCGCCATCCACATTCCTAAGCACCAAGGACAGGAGAACAAATCGGCGATAGTGCGTCTTGGACCTGTGGTTGGCTTTTCCAAAACATAACCATTTTCTGCCTTCCTCAAATCATAAAATTGGTCCCGGAACCACTTTGTGATTTGGTCATACATAAATAATCGCGTCAGGCGAAAGGTTGATAGCGTAATCAGTGTAAAATCAACCCAGGTTAACTCACTAAACGGTATCCTGGTTTCTGTGTCTAAGATAATTGTTCCCATGACAATCAGCACGAGGAAAAACATACCAAAAACAAAATTCCAAAAATATTGATCAGTAATCCTAATCATACTTATATATGTGCACCAAAACCAACAATCAGGATAAATATCAATGTCCCAGCTATCACAGCTGCAAAATTAAACAGAAATTTATAGAACGTCTGATTAAACATTACTTGTAGTATAGCGCATTTTTGAATCAGATAAATAGTATTATCAGTATGGAATCTTACACTCCAGAAAACAGTGGGCCCTGCGATTCAAAGAATAGATACGCTCACGACCCCGCTCTACCACCTGGACAGCATTAAGAGATTTTAGAATATTTAGGTGATGGGTGATGGTTGGTTGGCTAAGTCCCAGATTCTTGGTTAAAACTCCCACGGTCTCACCTTGGCTGGCCTTTCCCAATAGGCAAATCAGCTTGTAACGACTTCTAACACCCACAGCTTTGAAACAATCAGGACACAATTCATCCTCGTCCATACCACTTTTATCAACCCAAACGGGCACTTTATAGCTCTTTTTCACTGGACTTTTTTTCATTGTATTTTCTATTTTACTATCCACCGTCTTATTTACATTACATTGATGACTGTCTATGTATAATAGGGTACATCCTAAAGATGTAACTCTCCACAATATTACCCATAATAGCATGCACGGTTTAACCGCCAAATTGTTTTAATAACCTATGAATATGAAAAAACAAAGTCAAGAGTCGCCAATCTATATTGTAAAGCGCGATGGTTCTATTAAAGAGTTTCAAATTTCCAAAGTAATTCGTGCCGTTGAAAAGGCCATGCGGGCTACTGGTGAAACAGAAAAGAATGCCCCGGAAAAAATTGCTAAATCCATCTTGACTGCTTTGATAGCAGAAACAAAAAAATCTGTCAACTTTAAGCCAACCGTGGAAGGAGTCCAAGACTTAGTAGAAAAAGAATTGATGCAAGGTGGCTATCTAGAAACAGCAAAAAGCTACATTCTCTATCGTGAACAACACGCTCATATTCGGCGCATGGTTAGCACCGAGTCGATTGACTTAGTTGACCGCTATCTTGACCGAGCCGACTGGATGATCAAAGAAAATAGCAACATGGGTTATTCTTTACAGGGACTAAATAACTATATAGCTTCAGAAATCAGCAAGACTTATTGGCTTGATAAAATTTATCCAGCCGAAGTGCGCGATGCTCATACTGGTGGAGATTTTCATATTCATGATCTCAACCTGCTATCTGTCTACTGTGTCGGCTGGGATTTGTACGACTTGATGAAGCGCGGTTTTGGCGGCGTGAGCGGGAAGCTGCATAGCGCCCCACCCAAGCACTTTAGATCAGCCCTTGGTCAAGTTGTAAATTTCTTTTACACCCTCCAAGGTGAGGCGGCTGGAGCGCAGGCCTTCTCAAATTTTGACACTTTACTTGCACCACTGATATGGCACGACCATCTTTCTTTTGAAGAGGTTAAACAAGCTCTCCAAGAATTTGTTTTTAATGTAAATGTGCCAACCAGGGTTGGTTTTCAAACTCCGTTTACCAATATCACCATGGATTTGACCGTCCCTGAATTCTACAAAAAACAACGGGTGATTCGTGGTGGAGTTAAAACTGACGAAACTTATGGTGAATTTCAACGAGAAATGGACATGCTTAATCGCGCCTTCCTCGAAGTCATGTCTGAAGGCGACGCCACTGGCAGAGTCTTTACCTTCCCTATCCCCACCTATAACATCACCAAAGATTTTGATTGGGATAATCCGCGGGTGACCATGCTGTGGGAGGCATCTGCTAAATATGGCATTCCTTATTTTTCCAACTTTATTAACTCAGACATGAGTCCTGATGATGCTCGTTCCATGTGTTGTCGTTTGCGGATTGATAACCGCGAATTACAAAAACGAGGCGGTGGACTTTTTGGTGCCAACCCTCTAACTGGTTCCATCGGGGTGGTGACCATAAATTTACCTCGTATTGGTCTGACTGCTAAAACAAAAAAACAATTCCTTGCTCAACTAAATAATCTAATGGATATTGCCAAAGAAAGTTTAGAAATAAAACGAAAAGTTCTAGAAGGAATGACCGAGAAAAATCTCTACCCTTACACCAAACATTACCTGTCTTCAGTCAAAGAAGCATATGGTGCCTATTGGACAAATCATTTTTCCACGATTGGCTTGGTGGGGATGAACGAAGCACTACAAAATTTACTTGGGGTTGATATTGGTGACGAACAAGGCCGTAAATTTGCCGAAGAGGTCTTGGAACATATGCGCGCTCGATTGTCTGATTATCAAGAAGAGACTGGCAACAACTACAACCTAGAAGCCACACCGGCCGAAGGGACGTCATATCGCTTGGCACTTCTTGATCAGAAAAAATATGATAATGCCATTTTTGCCAATGGGCGAGGCAAACAAGACATTGACCCATTCTATACCAACTCCACTCATCTACCAGTAAATTACACTGATGATATTTTTGAAATTCTTGAACTTCAAGACGAACTACAAACCAAATATACCGGTGGCACTGTCATTCACTTTTTCATCGGTGAAAGAATTAATGATTCAGTAATAGTAAAAAAGTTAGTTAAGAAAATCTGTAGTACCTATCGTCTCCCCTACTTCACCATTACCCCCACCTTTAGTATTTGTAATACCCATGGTTATATAGCCGGGGAAAGCTTTACCTGTCCAAAATGTCACGCCCCTTGTGAAGTCTACACGAGAATTGTTGGCTACTTACGTCCAGTGGAACAATGGAATAAAGGCAAGAAAGCTGAATATGATATTCGCCAGACAGTTCCGAAAGGTCATTTGGCCATCACGGCAGACGCTAAAACACCATGCGTATAGGCGGGTTACAGCGATGCTCATTAATTGATTTCCCTGGACAGGTCGCAGCTATTATTTTTACCATCGGGTGTAATTTTCGCTGTCCCTACTGCCACAATCCAGAGTTGGTGGATGAGACGGCCGACGAAATACCAGCCGCAGAAGTCTTTGCTTTTTTACGCACTCGCATCGGCAAACTTGATGGTGTCACTATCACTGGTGGCGAACCAACCATGCACAATGATTTGATTACTTTTATTAAGGAAATCAAGGAAATGGGATTCAAAGTAAAACTGGATAGTAATGGTACCAATCCAGCCATTCTAAAGGAAATAGAGGACGAAGGACTGGTCGATTATCTGGCTATGGACATCAAAGCCCCCTTTTCAGATTATGCCAGTGGTATTGGCCGGCCGGTTGATGTCAATAAAATTAAAGAAAGCGTGCGGTTGATTATGACTGGCTCTATTCCTTACGAATTTAGAACAACAGTTGTTAAAGCCCTATTGAGTCCAGAAGACATTATTAATATTGGAAAGGATATTAAAGGCGCTAAAAAATATTATTTGCAAAAATTTGTTTCAACCAAAATCTTAAACCCTGGTTTTATTAAAAAGACTACCTACACTGATGAAGAGTTTAAAGTAATTCAGGCCAGTCTTGGTGAGTATGTAAAGGAGTGCGGGATACGATAATTATATGAATGATAAGATACTAAAAACTATTTATCTTGATCACGCGGCCACCACCCCGCTCTCCCCTATTGTGCATGAAGCCATGTTAGAAATTGAAGCCAAAATCTACGGCAACCCATCTTCTATGCACCGCGAGGGCAGGAAAGCGTTTGATATTTTGGAGCGAGCAAGAGCGGACGTGGCTTCCTCTATCGGAGCCAATCCAAAAGAAATTATTTTTACCGGTTCTGGTACCGAATCAGATAATTTGGCCATCATCGGTGTGGCCCATGCTTATAAAAAATTTGGACGGCATATTATTGTTTCAACTATTGAACATAAGGCGGTATTGGCGGCGACACATCGTTTGGAATCGGAGGGATTTAAAGTCACTTACCTGCCTGTATCCAATGATGGGCTGGTGAGTGTTGATGAATGTATGGCCGCCGTTAGGCCAGATACGATTTTGATTTCTATCATGTACGCCAACAATGAAATCGGTACCATCGAGCCGATAGCTCGGTTAGCGACAGCTATCAAAAAACTTCGTGAAGAAAAAACCACTCCCCTTTTCCATACGGACGCTTGTCAAGCGGTTGGGATGTTGCCAGTAGATGTGACTACACTCGGGGTAGATTTAATGACAATTAACAGCTCCAAGATTTACGGCCCTAAGGGAATTGGTTTATTATATCTGAAAAGTGGTGTGTACCTAGAACCGTTAATTGTCGGCGGTGACCAAGAATCTGGCAGACGAGCTGGTACTGAAAATGTTGCTTTGACTCACGGCTTTGCTTTAGCTCTCCAAAATGCTGTTGCTAATCAAAAAGAAAATCAGTTAAAACTGATTACTTTGCGTGATTATTTTATCAAAGGATTAATTTCCGTTTGTCCGGATATTATTATCAATGGTCACCGTAAACAACGTTTACCGAACAATATCCATATATCAGTTCCTTATATAGAAGGTGAATCATTGGTTCTAATGTTAGATAAATTTGGTGTTTGTTGTTCAACTGGTTCGGCTTGTTCGGCGATTGACCTCACCCCATCACATGTCTTGCGCGCCATCGGTATCAAAGACGAATTAATTCATGGTAGTTTACGTTTTAGTTTGGGTAATTCAAACACTAAAGAGGAAATTGATTACACTGTTGCTAGTATAAAAAAATGCATTGCTACTCTACGCAGTATTACCGCCATGCCACATATGTGGCAAAAAAATACTCTATGAAAAAAATAGCCCCAGCGTCAGATATTAATAGTTGCGACCAGGGTGGTTCTTGGCTATATAGCGATATTGTTAAAGATCATTTCTTTCACCCCCGCAATATTTTGATTGATGAAAAAGATTACGAATCGGATGGTATCGGTATAGTTGGTAGTCCGGCCTGTGGGGATGTGATGGTGGTCTGGATTAGAGTAGACAGAGACACGCAAACTATCAGTGAGTGCAAGTGGCGCACTTTTGGCTGTGCCTCGGCCATCGCCTCCACTTCGATGATGTCAATTATGGCTACCGAGAATGGTGGGATGAATCTCAAACAAGCCAAACGACTAACCCCCGAAGCCATCATTGATAGACTAGGTGGTTTACCAGACCGCAAATACCATTGCTCCGTTCTTGGACACTTGGCTTTGCGTGAGGCAATTGCCGATTATGAAGCAAACCAACTTGAGAAAGTGAATTCGACTAAAAAAACCTCATTATGAAAGACTCAGAATACACCTGGACTATAGCCGACAAACGGGAGGAAACACCGAATGTCTATACGTTTTCGCTCACGATGGATACCCCTCGCCCGAACTTTATCGCTGGCCAATACCTAACCATTAAGCTCCCCGGCTACAACCCAGTAGAGGGTAAAGCATACAGTATTTCGAGCGCTCCGCATGAAAAGCATGTCACACTTTCTGTTAAAAAAATTGGTAATTTTTCGGCTGAAATTCTAGCCAAAGAAATCGGCGACACCATCATCACCGCTGCTCCTTATGGTTTCTTTTATCCAGAAGAAGACGATGTGGACACTCTAGTTTTTCTCGCTGGCGGTATCGGCATTACTCCCTGCATCAGTATTATTGATCAACTGAGCAGTGATAAAGACAATCGCTTGCTTCACCTTTTTTATTCAAACCAAACTGTGGTTGATATTGTTTTCCATGACCGTTTGTTGGAGTTGGCTAACCAAAACAAAAACTTTGCCTATCATTCATATATCACAAGACAAGAACAAGTTCCGGCACCACACCACCAAGGGCGGATAAACGTATCTGATGTATTAGAAAAAATACCACAGGAAAAACCCGCAACATTTTTCATCTGTGGCGGAATGCATTTCACTGGTGATTTATGGAAAGCTTTACGGGCGAGTGAAGTTAAAGCAGAAAATATCTACACCGAAGGATTTTTTTAATCATAAAATCAACACCATCGCGAGTCGCAACGAAGCAATCCGCGTTTTTGTTGTCCGTCTTTGCGAACCGCAGTGAAGCAATCCACGTCGTCCGTCACGTCCGTCTTGCGAGCCCGCCTTTAGCTGCGAGCGAGGCACGGCAGGAAGCAATCCACACCATCACCGTGCATCAAGTTAGAACTACGTTTATAACATTACCCTAGGACCGGCCTAGGAAATTAAGTGATTTCATTCCCAATATACACATCAATTGCTATCTAGAAAATAAAATTATCTCCGACCGGGCCTTCGCCCTCGCCACCATAAGAAAATGCAAAACAGAAGGGTGATTATCCAAAAGATAACGGCTTGCATGACTATTAACCTATCTGCTGATGGTTCAAAAATACCGCCCCCGGGTTGTAAATTTACTGTTACCAATATATAACATGTAATGAAACCCCAGGAGAAGATCCATATAAGCCATTGTTTGAAGTATCGTGAAGATAGAAAGAGAAAAAAGATGAAGAAAGTCATTAGTGATAACGAAGCATAATAAAACGGACGATAATAATATTCAATAGCGTTAAACCCACATAATCTAGTTTCAATACAATAGTTCCATTGCGTGGAAGAAAAAAAGAATAAAATTCCTAACAAAGAAATTATTGATCCTATGATAAAAAATTTATTATTAATTAATTTTTTCATATAAAATCAACAAACGTTTCAACTCAACTAATAAGTTATACAACTTCCAAAGATACTGCATCTCTTCCCCGCCATCCGCCAGACTAATCTGGGCCCCCGCCACTTGGGGAGTGGGAGTAGTTAATCGAGTAATTGAACCTCCACTATGGCTTGATGAAGAATTCTCTACTTCTTCTATGGGCAATTGAGGATTAAGCTCAATAACTTCGTTGGTTTCTGCATCAACCTGCCTGTCCACTTCCCCGTCACCGTTCTCATCTACCAACACATCAGACAGGGTAGAATTCACCAGAGTCATGGTCATAATAGTACTGGTGCTGACCGCATCTATCAAGACCGACTGGACACTTGTTTGTGAGGACTCGTCAGTAAAAGTATCTAACTCTAGGGTCACCGCCCCCAGCCCTGTACCTTTTAAGGTCACTTGGTAGTCATCGTCTTTGGGTAAGAGAATATAAGTTGTTTCACCGAAATAATATATGTACGAATCTGGTATCTCTTCTACTTTTTTTATAAAATCACCTTCAAACTCCACTTTTATTTGCCGACCCTTGTCATCGGTGATGGTGGCCATAACCGGCGAATGGACACCCATCATTACATAAGGGATTGATAAGGACGGCACAACTTTAGTGATAAAAGGAGGGGTGTTGGTTGCATTCAGCAAAATGTTCGATAAAAGATTATGAACGGGACTGGCTTCGGTAAAATTATAATGTTCGTACTTACCAACTTCGCGATACCCTTTTAAATTAAAATAATAACTCTCCTTATCACCTCGGTACCCTACGGCCGAGGTGGTCATCACCGTCTCATCCCCCAAGAGAGACACCTGCGGGACTGGTTTGTAGCGTAGAGTTGGCGGGCATTCAACATTGATCAATGAGGTGCAGTCACGCTTCATATAGGCGCGATAGGCAAAACTATGAATAGTTGGTAAACCAATTCCCGCCACCTCTGTCACCTTTACGGCTGCCGGAGCGCGCCAGGATTGTAATACATTAGTATGTAAATTTGCAACTTCTTCTAAGATAGTTTTGTTACCGACGGCTGGCTCATAAACACTCTCTGATGCCACTCTGTCATCTCTCTGACTGGTAATGAAATCATACAGGGTATCAACATCGGTAATTTTCTGACCATAGGCCTCAACAAATGCCTTAGTGGAGTAATCATCCCCAAACACTATCACCGGCTTGCCTGGTGTATCTTCAAAGTATTCTTTGGTTGGAAGAAGTGCATAGGCACCGGGCAAATTTTGCATCACTGCACGAGCCGTGTCGGCCTTGAGAATTAATCCACCTAAAATAGACTGACCATAACCATGGAGCAGTGACCCAATGGCCTTGGGTGTACCGGTTTGGGGTGAGGCGAGAAATACCACCTGATCTATCAAATCCTCCTTACCAAGTTTCTCCAGCTCCGTCATGATTACCTTCGCCAATAATCCGCCGTTGGAATGTCCAACCAGTGACACTTTACCCGAGTCAGAAGCTTGGGCCATTGATTCAACCAAATCAAGAACGTACTTGCGTTCTGTCTCGTACTGAGCCCCTTCTGTCACAATATCCTCTACATCATAACGCCAATCATAAGCAAATGACTCCCAATCGGCAATTTTTTCTTCGGCCACCAAATTATCAAAATAGCCACTAATGCCAGCGTACACTGACCCAAGCCCGAAGACAGAACCAACAATGTCCTTGGTGTATATATCACCCACACTCCGACCAGCTGAGGTCATAGCTAGCTGTCTGACATCATTATTATTATTCGGAACCCACAACTCATCCTCAATACCAAGGATATTTTTGGTATACAGCCGACTGGCCTGAATCCCAGGCAAAAACAAAACACTAGATGCGCCGGTGGGTGGGGCGGGTTCTGCAATCAATGTAAAAGTGATGGTGAAAGTATTAGGTTCGTCGGATTGAGCGTGGACGGTAGGTATCAAAGAAGCAAATAATTTTTGGTACCAATTAAGTTTAGAAACAGCGAGGATATTTTCACTTGATACTAGAGTGTAGCTACCAGGTAATAGTGGTGGCAACACAGGGTGATTGTAAATATAATCGTCAAAACTGTAGAGCAAATCCTGTTGTTCGCCTTCCGGAAAGTAATTCCAAGGATCATTACTTAATATAGCAACAATATATGGTTCAATATCAACTCCTTGACCAAAAAATTCCGTAGCTAAACGACGAAAATCAGCTTCGGTTGGTTCAATTTCACCTGTGTTTACATATTGATAATCATTGCCATCATGCTTAAAAAGAGTATGGGTAACATTCATCATAGGGGTTTGAGGGAACCCAAGAATTTCATAATTTACCGTACCCGCCTCCGGAATAGTCATCTGACCATTATCGGCCACATTCATTCCTTCAACCGTAAAAGAATAGGGAGAAACAGCGCCGATCGTTTCATTAAATGGATCGGCACAATCAACTACAGGAGTATTAATTAAAGCGTTTGAGTGATTAAACCAACCTGTCCACCCATCTGGGGCAATAATGTCACCACAAGGGAGTACTGCCTGAGTATTTGTCGGCACAACCACCACCAAAACAGCGAGAAACAGGGCCTGATACCAAGAGATTTTTATATCTCTAAACATGGCTTTTATGATAGCATCAGGATCAATGATATGTGGATGACCTGTTGAAAAAGTTGTGGACAAATGGTGGATGAAGTCCGACATTCATACTTGTACACAAGTATGAATGTCGGACTTCATCCACCAAGGTTCTTTTTATCATCCTTCTAAATTAGTTGGAAGTCAGTACGGGAGTCAGACGCTGAAGTAGCTGGTATAAACCCATCCTATGGGAAATACTAATCCCAGCATCGATAATCGCCAAACCATGATCGATCATTTCTGGTGATATACACAACATACACGAGGTCAGCAGTGTTGATATCACTTTCTTGATGCTTCTCAAGCCATTCATATATTGGCTGATCCATTATTAATGACGGCCAATCTTCCGCGAAGGCCACGCGTACAGCAAAAACTTCACTGTATCCAAACAACGTCACTTTAACCTGTTCATATATTTGCGCCAGTTCTTCTTTAGGTAGCGTCGTCTCACGTATTTCCCCCACATAGAAATAGCACCCGCTATTCCCACTTTCGTATATGGTTCCCAAATAGGAGTACCGCTCGATGAAAGAGGATTCGACTGGATGATCTATTGACAAAAAACGACTTTCCATATGCCGTAATATGCCGTTATGCCATGGTATCGTGCCCGACAAAAACACTGACAGTACAATAGTTATCACGACAATAATGCCAAACATACTAAAAAATATTCCTTTGTATAAATTCTTATTCATTCTAGTAAAGCCACTTGTTAGCAAGCAGATAAAACTCATCAGCGATTTGCGTACCGCGATCATTTGGACCAGGATGTGCATAGGGAGCGACATATGATCTATGATATAGGGTGCCAAGTATCTCTGGCATATTAGATGTATCAATATACTTCGACCATTCCTTGATTAATCCTCGAATACGAGCTGCCGCGAAGCAGATGTTGTGTTTTGGTTGTATCACATACTCATATAAATGTTCTCGGTCAGCTTTTCGTAAATTACCAGAAAATGGTAGTTCAGTATCATCCGGGTTCGGATTGTACAATTCATTTTTTATCAAACCATTTGCAGTTTCTAATTTTACTTGAGTCACACCGACAGACACATTTCTACCAAGTAGTTTTAGTAGATATTTATCTTGTATCTCTTCAAATTGACTCATTCTCACAGTTTCGTCAATTATGATTGCCCCAAGTAGATATGGATCAATATCAAATTCTTTTGCAGTTTGAATAATAATTGCAGAATGTAGCTTAATCACATCCCTTACAACAGACACAAAAGCCTTATCTCCCTCAGTAGTTTCTAAAAAAGGTTTGCCTGATTCTATAATTGAGGATATGTGTTGCGCAGTGTGCAAACTAATAGCGTCAGTGCTTTTGAAATGTCTTGTATGATTAACGAAAGACATAATGTCAGAAGCTGTGACCGAGAGAGTATTTAGATTGTCATTTTCAAATTTGTTTGGAACTCCACGCAGATATTCTCCATACTTACCCTTAATCACAAAAAGATTATCGAGAGAATTTGTCTTCGCCTTATCGATTGCTTCTTCTAGAGATAGCGTTTTTAGCGAGTCAGTAAGAAACACCAAATTTTTGCCGCCAGGGTTTGTGATAACTAGGGTAATTTTCATCCTTATATCTTATACCCCTGCCCAATTTTTCCAAAATAATAATATTTGATATTCAAGACGCTTGACTGGAAGGGTTACTATTGTCGAAATCCCCATTCTCTCACATCATTTATTCTTGACGATATTCATACTTACCACTTGCGCACAAGTATGAATGTCGGACTTCATTCACCGAAATGTTTAGTGAGGTTGAGTTCTATACATTCAATGGAAAGCTGTTTGAAGACGGGCTCTGATTTGGGATAACCGAGATCACGAAGAACCTGTTTAGAAATAATCGGTGAGGTGCCTGGGTAAGTATCAATACAACTTAGCAGACTAGAGAATTTGTATTCCTTTACCCATCGCCAAGCATCGTCAAAATTTTCCAGCGCTCCTGAGAGACCGTCTTCTGAATATAGCTCCAGAGTATTTTTTGAAACTATATAAGGGATAAGATGTTCTAAATGAAGTTCATTAGTTACTACCACTGGTTTATACTTACCCTGAAATACAGTGCCTTGATTATTGTATTTAACATTAAAACCATTAGTGATACTGGAACATAATCTTTGCATAAATTTCCCGACACCGCCTTCCCTCTTTTCATGGAGTAGAATATGGAAATGATTAGGCATAGCTACCCAAGACACAATATCAACTAATGGTTTACGCTCTGGCCAGTGTGGAGGGCGTTCAAAAAGCTGTAAGGTTTTCTCTGCTTTATTTAAATTTGTATCCTGGAACTCGTCATTACAGAGATAAAGTAGGCGAACAAACCGCCAATAATCACTTTCCTCGCGAAAAATAATGTTTCCAAAAGCACCTCGCTTGATGCAATGAACTAAATCTCCGACATTAAATGAGGTAAACCGTGTCATATATAAAAACTATCATATGTGAATGAAGTCCGACTATCATACTTATACACAAGGCAGGTATGATAGTCGGACTTCATTCACACATTGATTGGGATGTATTAGTATTGTTACATTACTAAATAGTGATCAACCCCCATAAATCTTGCCATTTCGGAGATTTAATTGGAATCACAATCCTTTCCTTCTCCGTAATAATAGTTTTACCATCAGTGATATTGACCTTATTGAAACTGATTATTACATGACCTTTATAATAATCTACTTCTATGTCGGGCTGTCCATCAATTTTATACACACGTCCAAACCAATCCTGCAAAACAGTATCGTAAGTCAAACTCTCATTATTGTAGACATACGAAAGCACTCCACTGTATGAAGCTCCGGTATCTGTATTGCGAACTCTAAATCCTTGGCATGCTGTGCCACAATATAAATAATAAAAGATGTAACTATCTTCAAATTCAAGGTCAGAAGAAGTTTTTCTCTCTGAAGTAATACTATACTGAGCAGTATCAGTAAAATTAATGAGACTGATGTCATCGAGATGTAAAAACAAAAAAACTAACACCAGTAACACACCAAACAAACCTCCCAAAAAAATAATCTTACGGAAGATCATAAAAAAGAAACTTATCTATTTTTATAAGAAAATACTCTGGTTTTGCCCAACTAGGTAAAGAAATACTATCATCAAAGAAATGATCTGCCCCTCCAGTAGGATCAGAAACTTTATTATTAAGAATATCGCCAGCAATTTTATAACAATTTTCCCAAGCTTTTATCTCGATTGCATTCTCACTAAAATAAGGGTTCTTGACCATTTCATAGTTTCCATTATTGTCACCTCCTTCGGAAAAGGAACTATACTGACTAGGGTTTAAAATTACTTTATGGTAAGTACCACCATATCGATTTGGATTTGGGAATTCAACTCTATTACGAACAGACCATCCTACAGCAATCCGTGCTCTATCTGACATGGTACCTTCTCGAGCTTCGCCAAATATTGCCCTCGCTAATATCATCTGCTTGGTATCGTCATTAAAATCACCAGTCCACTCTGGATTATCAACAGTAGGGATCCTTTTTATAATTATGTCGTCTGTAATCTGCACAACTAGCTTTAAGTCAAATTTTGCTGTTTTTTTCCAGAAAAATAACTTCCTTTCCATAACCTCAACACGAATCATATACTCGGATAAAGTTTTTGAAGTATCAATATGTAATCGCTGGAAAACTGAACCTTGTTCGCTAAATAAATCATCACGTTCAATTACAGTAATTCCGAGTGGAACTTCGTACTCGTCCAGATCAGTTTCATCATCTAACATCACTTTATCTATAGTTGTTGTCTGATCTGGTAAAACATTTTTCTTGATTTCAAAATCGATGTCTGGATTAGAAGAAGTGATTTTAATGGTGATATCTCGACCAATATGCAAGCCGGAGTGATTGATACTTTGTAAATTTAAGGTGATTCTCTTCATTGTCGTATGATAACATCATCACATATCACCCCCAGAAATGTAGTGTGAATAAGGTAGTCGGACTTCATTCACCGAAAGATGAAATTTCTGAGCGAAACCTGTGCTCACGAAACGTGCTTATGTAGCAATGCGGAAATAAATGTTTGATATGGTAACCCTTCGCGAGCAGCTGCCGCTTTGATTTTTATAAGGTTTCTTTCTGATAGTCGTATGGTGATCATCTTATTTTTTGCAATAGTGTTCTTGGCTGCCTCGACGAATTCCTGCTTTCGTTCTGGTGTCAGCGAAGCTGATTTATAACCACTACGCACTAGCGCATCGTGTTCCGCCTGTTCTTCTTTATTTAAATTAAAAATTGGTTTTATTATTTTCATAGTATGTATATTTATTTTTGTGATAAATACTTTTTGGTTGCTTCATGTGATGGATAGGCGGTCTTTAGGAAAAATTTGGTGTTATCTTCTACAAACGGAACTTCATACACATAGTCATCAATGATGATAATGAATACTTTTTGATGTTTGTATGGTAAATGATTTTCTATAACATCGAGCAACCTTTCTCCTATAATACACTCGACACATAATTCAAAAGAAATACCGCGATTGGCTATAAGCCACTCATTTTTTTCTTCGCTCCAATCAAAGTACTTCATTATTAATATGATATACATTGTATATCAAGATGTCAAGCATTTTTATAAAGGTGCCGCTTTAGGCCTCTAAACCTAATATAAGCAAATGAAGTCCGACTATCATACCTGCTTTGTGCATAAGTATGATAGTCGGACTTCATTCACCTATAACAAACTAGATACTACTGATGGTCGTCTATATGGAAAACTTTTAGTGTTATGTTGTCTAAATAGGCAAAAGCACGGTATTTTTTATTGATACGAAAATACCATATGTCATCGGTGGTGGGCTTGCGTTTTCTAAGTTGCGCCCCAGAGACATGTCCAGCTAAAATATGGTTTTTGACTTTCTTATATCTATCTACTAAATCCCGAGCTTGCAAATACTTTACCACTTCTTTAGTTTCTAGAATTTGCTGGATCATAAATTCATAAAATCCGCATCGTCTATTTTTTGAGCCTCCTCCAACTTATTCTTTGCAACTAATGAAAGAGTATTTTTATCAACATTAACTAAATCAACTGGAGCAACAAAGGTTACTTCTCGTTTATCAACAAAATCACGCAGTTGGCGCTGAATCACAGTAGTGAGTGGCAGACCCATAGCTGCCGCAGTCTTCTTAGCGTTGTCTCTTAAATCTTTAGGTAGTTTAATAGTCAATGTAGTATTCATACTAGTATACTAATTCTAGTATGAATATATGTCAATATCATTGAGGTGGTTATGCATAGGCCTTTCCTATGTAATTTCTTTAATATATAAGAACTAACACGGGTGAATGAAGTCCGACTATCATACCTGCCTTGTGCATAAGTATGATAGTCGGACTTCATTCACCCAATTTGGGGGGGATTTGTTTTGGGGAAGGGTTGGGGGATTTTAGGGGACAACAAAAAACCGCCCGGGGGCGGTTTTTTGTTGTTACAGATTACTCTGCTTACATTGGCTCTAGTTTAGTTGAACTAAGCTAGAAACTTTACTTTGTTAAACCTATGCAGGGTTAACAAGTGAAGCTGTTCCTGACTGTGTTGCGTCAAGAAGGCGGGTGTAAGTGAATGAGTAAGTTGAACGAGTGGTGTCTGAAGTTGCAGCTGTTCCGAATTGGATAGCTTCAGCTTTAACACCAGCTAGAACAGCTGTTGAAGTAACAGTTGCTTGAGTAACGATAGACTCGACAGTGATGGTCATAGACTCACCTTCATCAAGTGTGTAGTATTCGTCATTAGCACCACTGTTAGTTACATCGTTTGTACCAGCGTTAATTGTGTAAGTTGTAGTTGAAGCGGTTGTTGAAGCGCTTGTACCAGAACCGTAGACAGCTGTCTTAAAGAAGCGATTTGCTTCAGTGGTCTCATTGTCACCGTTGAGGTACAAAGTACCACCACGTGCAGTGATTTTAAGTTGTGTCTTTGCTAGAGCTGATTCAGCTGCAGCAGTACCATTGTCAATAGGTGAGATGGTAGTTGACAACACTTCAACTTCGGGAGCAATTGTGTAGAACAATTGAGCATCACCAGAAGCAGAACCAGTCTTGTCGCCATCAGCTAAGTCGTTTCCTTCTGAATCGACAGCGTCAAAGTCGGTGTCATCAGTCTCAGTCTCACCAAAGACAGCAGCAAGAGTAGCACCCTCGCCGAAACCGCCGTCAGTATCATTAACATCAACCTTAATAACAATCGCAACCTTATCACCGGCACTAATTGTCCAGTCTAGGTTGTCGAAGACAATTTCGCGGGTTGTTGCAGTAGTTGTAGAAACTGACTCAGAACCGATGAGTTCACCGTCAGCCCAGATTTCAGCAGTATTGATGATCTCACCAACACCAGCACCAACTGAGGTGAAGTTAATTGGAAGTCCATCAATAACAATATCTGAATCTCCTTCTGCTTCAAGGTTGAATGAGAACAATTCAACGCCGTCAGTGTCGTTTGTATCATCTACAACGATCACATGAGCATCGTTGATGCTATCATCACCAGAAGTAATCTTCAATTCAAGGTCAGCCGCAGTAGCAAAACTCTCAAATGAGAATGTGCGTCCAGCAGCATCATTGATAACTCCTGTAGAGGTGTCAGTTACTGAAGCGCCCTGAGCATCACGGAAGCGTACACTTTCGAACTCAAGAGTCCAAGTGTCAGTAGCATCAGTAGAGTCAAGGTTTGAAATACCTGAGACTTTTACTACAAGGTCTCCGATCTCGCCTGCACGGATGATACCACCAGCGTCAAGTGATACGGTTTTGTCGTAATTGTTGCTCTTGGTAAATTCATCAGCATCAACACGAGCAACCTCTTCACCATCTACCCATACAGATACCTCCTCAGCATACTTATCAAAGTTGCTGCCGGCAGTACCCTTAGAGAAGTTTAGGTTAACAGCTGTAAGCTCGATGTCAGATCCAGAGTCGGCCTCAATTTCAAGACCAGCTACTTCTGCATCCTCTACGGCCTCACCCACTTCCTCGTTAGAAAGCTTAGAGATGTAGTTAACATCGTTGATTGATCCAGCACCTCCCTCTAGTTCACCGATTGGTGTTGGGGTTGGAGTTCCTGGGTCTACTGGGTCAATAACTGGAGCAGTTACGCAAACTGAGTTTGCCTTAGCACGAGTTGAT
>Ga0210043_1001690_pt1 | contig 17086 bp, 25 predicted proteins | sample CryGeymet201501t_FD_183990 | JGI IMG/M metagenome (GOLD analysis project Ga0210043, IMG submission 183990) | Groundwater microbial communities from Crystal Geyser aquifers in Utah, USA - Crystal Geyser metaG 2015-01t (SPAdes) (version 2) | ecosystem: Environmental > Aquatic > Deep subsurface >... | reverse complement strand
TGATCCAAGCTTCCCTGTTCTTCTGTTTTTCTCTACACGAACCATGCTATCGTTGCCGAATTCGTCGCCACCGCTCCTTTTTAATCTCCAGAGCATGAGTACGAAGTCGCTCTCCTGACCGATGAAGGATGAGTTGTGAGTCAAGATATCGTTAACGCAAAAGCTGTTATTTTCTAAACTCTTGTGGTGTCCTTGAACGGATAGATCATAGCATTCTTTCTTGCCCACACTTTCTATGGATACAACTTTATCGAAATAGATATCCATATTCTTGTCACTATGCTTGGAGGCGCATCTGTTTGATTTTTCTTCCGCTTTCGCCTGTTTGTTCAATAAAAACCCAACTTGCCTAACAAACTTAATGGCATTATATGTTCCAAGATTGACCTCATAGATATGAGATCTCTTGGCTGTCCACCCGCTTTTATAATTCCTCTCGGAAACATACGATAGTAATCCCAATCTCAACAATAAGTGTTGGGTATCTGACGCAAGGGTTTTACTTATCGTCGACAGGATGACCCTTAGGGAAGGGTGCTCTTTTTTACCTACAAGACTAGCGGAGCCATCCGCATGAAATAGTCCGCGTAAAAAGTGTTGGATATTTTCTGCGTCTTGAGAGAATATAATCTCTGGAACTCTTTTGTCTTGCTTGGTGTGTGTAATTCCATGACTCCTGAGGAATCGCGCCAACTTATTCTTTGTGTTATCGCCTGTCATATACACCCTAAGCGCATTCTTATCTTTATATGGCCGTATCGCGGGTAATAGTCCAAACGCTACGAATGCCAGTTTGCGTAATTCTTCCGCTTCTTCCTTGGTGTTGCAGGTTATCTCTGAATATCCTTGTTTTGTGATATGCCCGTCCCCAATTAACCAACCCAGTAATAAGCATTGCTCTTTTGTTAAAGTCGCCTTGCCGACTTTTGGGTACTTCTTAACTACGGCTATTTTTTGACCAACCTTGAGATCGTCTGCCCTTGTCCATCCTCGGATGCCCTTTTTTTGATTGGGGCCAAACACACCAACACCCTCTAAAAAACTAGTGGCATAGAATCTGTGTCCAGTGGAACACTCTATCGCTCGCCCTGTCTTCGTTGTAATTTTTAGGATATCCCTCAGACCAACTTTCCACACATCCGTGATGGTGTCTTCTTGCAGTTTTTTTATGTTCCGATAAGATACAGTCCTATTCCCAGGCCTAACTTTCTCCACGGGGATTCTCTGTCCACCCACATACACGAGCTGACCAGCAGGAAGACAGTCGCGTAAATCTTCGATAGTCGGGGCTGCGTCGAGGGTGGTTTTCTTGATGTGGCTAATCAGAAAGATGGTTATGTCCTCGTCAACGGCGAATCGCTTTAGCTCCCGCATAAGCATCCCGATCAGGATTGAGGTGCTCTTGGCTTGGGCGAGTTGGCTCATGTCGATGAGGTAGTGGAGGTGGTCGACAAACACGACACGCGTACCGTACTTTGCCTTTGACTCACGGATTTTGAGTTGCAGCCAGTCCATCCGTCCATTCACCGTCTCTCTCGGAACAGCAAACAGTGGGAGGTCGCTACCAAATCGACGGAACATATCCGCAAGTCCGACCTCGTACGAAAACCACGCCACGGGAACATTGGAGCTACACAGCTCCCGCGTAAATGCTTGGCATATGGTAGTTTTTCCTTGCCCCGTAGGCCCACTCACGACAATAAGCTCCCCTGGGTAGAACCCCTCCATGATCGCATCAAGAGTCGTGAAGCCAGTCAGTGCGGGATTGTATGTAGCCCGCATCTCGATGAGGTCTCGCATCTCGTGGGATGTAAGCATCTTGTCGGAACCGTCGTACGTCGCAAGCTTATCAGTCTCGATCTTCCCTGCATTTAACCGCTTAAGGTCTGCAAGGACTTCGGCTTCTGTTCTCATTCGTACAGCTCCCCCTTCCTGCCCTTACCATTTCCAGCGTTGTTGAGGAGTTGACCGATGTAGTCAACGGGCTCGCCGTTTCTGTTCTTACGCCTTAGAAGCAGCTCGGGGCTTGGGTTATCCGCCCACCAGCCATGCGCTGTCCGGCGTACCGCTTCAAGAATCTGGTCAAGGGTGTACGTTTCTAACCAGTAGGTGAGGTTGGGTGTGATTGCTTTGAGTGAAGTGTACGACTTTCCGTGTGTCTCGTTGAACGTCTCGAGATACTTCATTGCAATCTCTCCATCTTTTGGTTTTTGGTTTTTGGTTTTTGATTTATTATTTATTATTCTTGATTTATGGTTACTATGCCTACTACTATGCATAGTACTATCGATACTACTATGGATACTACTATCAACTTTGCTTTCAAAGAAGGATAATATGTCTTTGGGTACAGAATTTAGCTCGTTTTCATAGGTCACAATATTCTTATCGCTATTGCGATACTTGTTGTGCTTCTCGGCGTTTGGAATATAAACCCAATCGTTGGCAAAAAACACTCTACCGCTTTTTTCTAGTTCTTCCTTGGAGCTTGCTAGTCGCGTGGGGGTTAGAGATGTTTCAAGCATAATTATTTCATCGGGAAGCTCGACGTAGTTGGTCATTTTGATATGCGGTGATGTAATTAAATACACAAATAGTAATTTCGCTTCGGTGCTTAGTCTTAAAACTTTGCTGTCTTGCCAAAACTCGGTGCGAAATATCCTAGTTTTCATCATTACCCCCTTCCTCTACCGGCAACAGTTGGATTGTGCGTAACACGCCACGTTGCCCCGCCGTGTGTGTCATTGTAATTAGTCCAGCCTTTTCAAGTCGTTTGAGCAATCTAGAGATGACGGCAATCTGTTGGTTGGGAATAAACGTTGCAATTTCTTCGTTAGTGATGACTACGGGTTCGGATGGTACGCCATAGCGTAATCCTAGTTGCATGTATAGAAATAAAGAGGCACTGCTGATCTCCCTGTTGATTGCGGGCTGTAGAAATGCTAAAATGGGCGTATTGAAATTCATACTTTCAATAGCATAACCCGCTTTCGACCAAAAGTCAACAAGTGGGTTTTTGCTTTAGGGGATATAAATCCTACGTATCTTACCCCCAGAGGACGCCTCATACTCAAGTCTAATCATGCCCTTGTTGACTAGTCCTGCGAAGAGACGGCTCACCCACTCACGCTTGAAACCAAGTATCTCTGACAGTTCGTCGTTTGAGATACGAACGTACTTGTCTTCTTTGTTATACCAGAGATATTGTAAGACCCCTAGTAGTGCCATCTCGGCTTTAGTTAGACTATGTGTACGTGCTTGATTGGCTATTTTTTTTAGGGGTTCTAAATCCATGACAGAAGTATACACCATATATCGAGAAAGGTCAATGGGCTATCGTTGGGGTTTGTAGGGGCAGAAGGAGCCGTCGGGCATCTTTTCCGAGCATGCGTAGAAGGCGTAGGGTTTGCCTGTTTTCTTGCTTTCGCCCGTTAGCCACCTAAGGGGTACGTGATGGGTAGGGCATATGGGGGCATCTCCTTGTGGTGAGTCTGTTTGTGCTGTTGGTTGTGTTACCTTAGTAGCTTTGAGTGAGTCGTTAATCTCTGTGAGTTGGGCATAGATCAGGCGTAAGGCGGTGAGTACGCTTGATTGAAATGGGTCTTCTGTTTCGATAACCGTTGGTTCGAGATTGGATTGTTGTAGTTCTTTTGTTTCCATTACTTCTTATTATGTACGAATGCGTCTTGGAATACTATCGTTATGGTCGCACCGATGGGCATACCAATAAAGAAGGATAGTTCTGGGCTATTAAAAAACACCAACATTGGAACCCCTAATACGAGTAGGGAACCAATTATTATAGTTGCTTTTAGTTTACTCATTAGAATGGTGCTTTATTTTCAGTAGACGGCCATGTTTGGGATGGTTCGTCGGCTTCACGTGACTGGTAGAAGTCCTTTAGTTCACTACTTACTCCGTAGTGGGTAAGTGACTCGTTAATATGGCGTTGTACTTCCCGTTTTAGTTCCATCATCTTCTCTTCCCTATCGTCTCCGTCCTCAAGCTCAACGGTCATATGAATATTAACGTCTCTTGAGCTGTAGTTACTGCTATATTTTACACTCTTGCCGAAGCTAATTTCTTTGTATTTCATTTTAAGCTATCCTCCCAGAATCCGCCAAAGATGAAGGCTATTACGAGTAGTAGTAGGTATGCGTTCTCAACGAACTCACCCACCGTTACGCACCCGAGTAATCTTCTCATCGATCATGGCTCGTTGCATTTCCAGCGTATACAGATCGTTTGAGACGACATCCTTTCTCTCAGTTTCCAAAGTCGTAGGGTCTACGTTTTGTATACGTGCCATAGCGAAGAGTACGTCTTTGAGTCGTACTACTTCGTTAAGTAGTAGCTCTTCGAGTTTTGTGTGTTTAGGTTTCTTGTTAAACATTTTCTTTACCTATGAGTGTACCAAGCTCTTCAAAGCTTTTCTTTAGGCTTTCGAGTATCTCATCATTCTTCCTTGTTTGATCTTCAAGTTTATCCCACGCTTCGGACAGACGGCTAACCGAATACTCTATTGAGTGGGTCTCTATCGTTGTGTCTAGTAGTTCGTGTGTGTCGCTCATAGTCTCCTTGTGAATGTTGCGCCGCACTCCCTACATTCTGTAACTTCAAACGAGTATCCCATCTCTGGTCTATCAATGGTCGTATCGAGAAGCTGTGATTTACAGTTAGGACACCTGCCATACGCATCGATGTAGTCACTGATTATATGTTCCTCGTTGTGGTTTAATTCTTTAGTAGGGGTCATGTAATGTTGTCAATACTAGTTAGTTCGGTTAACATTATCCTTCTCGTACTTATCTGCTTCGAGTAGTGTCATTCTTTCGTAGTCTCCTACCTCAAGTCGACCATCCTCTATCGCATACCCGATGGCTTCGTTAATTGCCTTGATCCTTTTACCCGATATATATACTTTCTCCATGTCTAGCATTATACATCACACCCATACCCCATGTCAAGTGGTGGTTGCGTTGTGTTAGTTGCTCCTTTGGGTCGTTGTTTCGTTCTAGTAGTTGCGCCCTTTAAGTCGTTAGGTAGTGATTAAACAGACGAATACCCTATGTCTAGCCGTCTAGTTCATAGGGTATGTTTGCTAGTTGCGTATAAAATTACGCATAAGTTTGTCAGCTATAGATGAGAATGACCTATTGTTTACTAACTCTTGTAGTCTTGCGTTCTCGTCTTTCAGTTTGGCGTTGTTCTCTCGCTCTTTTTCTAGCGTATCGATCAGCGTTTCAAGGTAGTTATAGATAGTGTCCTCTATTGTAGACATAACACCGTTGAAGGTTTGCGGGCTAGTTCGCTTATGTATATTAGTGTCTTGCATATCTTTCGTGTTTCTCATTGGTGGGATATCCTGCTTAGATTCCCACAACTTGTAGTTTACCGATGATATAGTCCGTGTATTACCAAGCAATTTGCGGGTTTCTTTCGCCGATAGTTTACGTGATATAGCGTCTTTGATAATCTCCAACTCGTTACGTGTCCAGTTTTTGTTGCTGTTTTCGTTTGCCATTTAGTAGTCACCACCTTTCGGTGTCATAGGTTTTGTATATCCCTTTCTTTACTCATCGGTTTTTGTATATACGACTGTTCGGTGATCTGTTTCTATGCGGTTTGTGTTCTTATAGACCTTGTAGCAATCGTCACAATACTGTAGACCCTCCCCCGAGAGGTGTATTGTTGTAGGTGATTTACTTGCACACTCGTCGCACCCAAAATCTATATAGTCATACTTAATGGCTTCATCCGTGTTATGTGAGTAGGGTATATCGTCATTGGGTGGTGTCAGCTTGCCACTGTATTGTGGGTACTTGTACTTGACTGGTTCTTTTTTTCGTTCTTGTATCTTGTCTATGTTTTCAACAATCCACTTTGTAACGTCTTGACTTTCGGTAATTTCAAGATCAGCGTCAACGATAAACTTGTTGCCGTCAGGTAGTGACGACGTGTACCACGCCTTACAGCCGTCTTGATAGCTATAGATAATCGTAACGGGATAGTTCATGCATACGTAGGCGAGATCAGTACCAGAGGTAAAGCTAGTCATATTATGGTGGCTGTGAGCCGTACCTATTACGTTGCTCTGTGTTGGCGGTTCGATGGTTTCCCACTCTGTAGCAGTAACTGATTGTTTCGTGACTATAATGTCTGTTACGTTCAGTCCATCACCCAAAAGGTAACCTCCCCATTCACAGTTACCCATAGTCCGACTCATACCCTCAATCTTATTGACTATTGACTGTGGTATCGTGATTATAGGCTTATCAATTAGCTTGATTCCCGTATCCCATGTCTTGTTGAGTTCAGTAGTTTTACTCATGTTTGCCCATAAAAGTAAGTAAATCGTTAGGGTTAAAGATCGAATCAATTTCACTTGCTCCTAGTAGTGCATTAACGCCTAGTAGTGCTACGAGGGCTGTCGGGTATACCCATATCTGTACGCCTTCATATCCTGTTGTTGTGTCGCCACCGTTCCATGTTGGTATTACGGTAGTAGCTGTCACAGATTTATGACTACAGGCGAGGCGCATAATTTTTGTATTGGTTTGTTTTGCATACTGATTACACTTCTCGTATCCTTCAGGTGTATCTACGGTAGTAACGATACAATGAGGCTTATCTGTGATTAAGGCGGGGTTGAACTTGAAAGGGTATGTGTAGATCGTCAGGTCGTTGCGTATCTTATAGATGTACTCTTTGAGCACGTCTATTTTCAGTCTACCAATATTGTCGGCGTCATAAGGTAGGCGGTTGAGGTTGTGAGTGCTTATAGTGTCGTCATCAAATATGTGTAGGTGCTTTACGCCACCAGCCATAGCAAGAAATATAGCGAACCATGAACCAACGCCACCAGCACCAACAAGCACAATACTATCTCTATGTTGCATCAAGTGTAGTTCGGATTGTCTTTGATATAGTTGGTCGGTAGTTAGGTAGTCCATTGTTTTACTGGTATAGGTTTGCTTATGTCAATTGCACCAAGGTCAGCAAAGGTCTGTATATACGTTCCCCCACCATCAAGGGAGGGTACGTCACGGCGTTCAGATCCTAGTGACCCTATATTGATCATGTCGAATACCACCGTTAGTTGTTTAAGGTCTTTAACTGGGTCTCCTGTGTAACGGTACGTTCCCGTACAGTCACTATCATCAATTGAGTGGTAATGGTAAAAACGCTTACCGTTACAATCAAATACGAATACATTATTGTGTTGTGTGATTAGCAAGAAAAGGTTACACTTGTTAAGTTTGCGGCTAAAAGCTGTGAGTATTTTGTACTTTACATTCTCATGAGGGTCAAGTATCCAGTGTGGCGAATAGTGAAACGGGGTATAGTATGCAAGGTCGCCGTCGTAATTACACGTATATATTGCTTGACCGCTTAAGATTAACGCCTCTATTATTTTTGGAGAGGGTGCACTACTGTTGTATTCATGTTTGATTAGCTCTATTTTCGATTTCATATCGGCACGTTCACTACGAAGTAGTTCCTGCACTTGAGAGTTGGCAGTATCAAGTTTTTTTTGTAGTTCAGACTTAACACCATCGATTATATTGTTAGCTTCCGTGTCCGACGTTGCTTGCGTTACGTTGTATATCGCCCCGTCAATGACAAGCTGTAAGCCTTGTAGTTGTATTATTTTTTCTTGATTATCCATATCTTACCTTTCTCAACAGTGAATTTTGTCGGTTCTTCGGTTGTTTTGCTGTAATATCTATCAAGATAAGTAGCAAGATAAGTAGAGGGTATTTTTTGAAGCATACAGTCGAAACAGATACAAGTATCACTAAAATATTCACCAAAATCAGTATAGTTACTACTGTAGTATCGGTCACAATTAATACAACGAGAGCCGTGATTCTCTATACAATCACCACAATAATAACTGTCTAGATCCTCTATATAGGTAAGGTCGTCGTCGTTACACCTATCTCCACAATCTTCACAGAGCGAGGTGTTAGCCATACAGGAAGGACATAGCCCTTCGTCATCCTCGCCGTCATACGATTGCCCACAATAGGTACACAGATTAGTTATTGCTTCGTCGTTGTTCATCATATATTTATTCCCACCATAGAAGGGCGTATGATGCCCCTCTAGCTAGGACTAAAGTCCCGCCTTGTCGTATGACTTAATGTCTACGACTTGACCTGCACTGAATGTTTCAGGTGCATTGTCGTTATCAATCTCAATGTCACCAACAAATACACGAAAAGACCCCATATTGTCTTGGCGTGCATAACTAAGGACTGTTTCTTCGAAGGGCAAATCAGCGTCAACCGTGTAAGTATTGAACGGTGTCTTGATTGTCGCCTTTGCGGGTTCGTTCGTTTCCCATGCCATTATTGCTCACCACCTTTCGATAGTTCGTTGTCATAGTTCCATTTATTCATTAAATATCCCCAATGAAAACAATTCCTAATACAGAAGGTACAAAAGCGAGACAGTACAACATCGTCAATACTGAACAGAAGCCCGCAACCGTCACACCTGTATAACTCCGTGTCGTTTTCACAATCCATACAACACTTATACACCATGTATAGAATTACGTCAAGTGGAAAGTTGTGTGTTATAATGACTAAGAAGTGAAGGTATATTCAAGGTGAAGATAGGAGCTTCAAAAATCCAATGTCGAAAAACTTAACCGCCAAGGAGTCAGAATTCATCAAGAGTTACATTGTAACGGGAGACAAGAACGAGTCGTACTTAAAAGCCTATGATAGTAAGAGTCGGGGAGGAGCCTATGTTGAGAGCACCAAACTATTAAATAAGCCCAAGATAAAGAGCGCAATAGTAAAAGCGATAACGGAGGAAGGGTTAAACGAAACGTTGATTGCTAAGTTTCTCCGTGATTTACTCAATTCAGTGGATATGAAAAAAGCTACTCCATCGGATGGTTTGAAGGTGGTTGACATATTGCTACAGCAGTTGGGACACAAGACGGAGATTAAAGATACTGTTACATTAACGGTAGCTAACAAGGATGTTAAGGAGCTAGACTCGATGGTAGAGGAGTTGCGGGGGCAGTTGCGCACATTAGAGGTATCACGGACAACTAGAACGCTTGAATGATAAAGCCCTCTTTGTCGGGTATTCTAATACGTTTTGCATTTTGCATCACCCAATTCCCTTATTTGTCGGGCAGCTTCCTTATAAATACAAACCAAACCCGCAGGCGATACTCCATCCATAGCTTCTCTCAATAAGGTTATATCTATCGGTTCAATATTGGATGGACGCCATGTCATTATATTCCCTCGAAAGGCAAATCCGCCTAAATCATCCCAGTCTTTCACTGGGATGTCGTTTAAATGTTCATCGGTACTATTTAGAATCCGATCCACACCGATTTTACTACCAACCCTTGCCATTACACTGTCGTTTACAAATTGTGCATAATATTCGCGATGTGTACACTTATTGTCCAAATAGTCTTTTCTTGTATATTTAATCATGTTTTATCACCACCTAATACGGCTTTCAATAGTAGTTCCAGTTTTACCAATCATAATAAATTATTCTTTCTATTCAATCTCAAACTTCATTTTTCCGCCAAACAAATCCATATAGTCATTAATAATAATCCGTATTAGTTCACTGCGTGTTGTCATAACGGGCAACCTTGTAAGTACCTCGTCAATCCACGCCATATCCTCCTCATTAAGACGTATATGTTGCAGTTTCCCCTCCCCATCAAGTCGCCCTCCCTCTTCACTATTCCCTTCTTCAGTTCCTCTGTATTCCTCCTCATCTCTCATATTCTCCTCCTCCCTAAATTCGCATAAGGCGCACCAGTAGCGACATCCCCACTTCTTACCGTCGGTATTATTACCACATTCAACACATTTCATACCCAAATTATACCCATATATGCAAATAAGTCAATAGGCAATAATGGGGTAAAAGCACAGAAAAGGGTACAAATACCGTATATTGTATCCTGTAGTGCAAACTATCAATACTTTAATATGGCTCTGTGATCATAAACGGTGTCGCCAAACACGGGCTGGTATAAAATCACACCCTTGCCCATAGTGTTGAGATATAGTGGGGGGGGTCACACCACAGAATATATACATATCTTCTTGAATTATTTTTTATATATTTGTTTGTTTTACTGTACGGTGAGGGCGTTCAGTGGGTATGGCGAGGGGGGAGGGGGGAGGGGGGTATTGGTATGGGTACGTACCCCACCCGCGCGTGAGCGCTCTTGGAATGGAGAAGGCGTATTCTCGGTGCATAATGGGGATACGATATTGACATACACCGCCATACACCATATAATATAGGTATGTTAGTAGTCTTGCTTATGTTTAGTAGGGTATTTTCTATTGGGAATACGCGTCCTTGTAGTGATTTTGCCAATACTTCTATGAGTCGGGTACCAGCTAGGTGTTATACGTAATTTACGGAAGGGGGCCAATGAAAAGAACTAATACAACATCAGTTGTGTTTGGTTCTTTATTAAGGAAGTAATGAAAAGAACTAATATTTATGTAGAAAGAGGCGACTGGGAGTGGTATGAGTCATACGCACAGAAACTGCGTAGGACTACTAGTAGTGTAATAAGGGAAGCTATGGAAATGTTTAGGACTATTGTTGAAAACCAAGAAACTATGATCGAGAATGGGCGCGACGACGATCCAATGTCGTAAGACATTACGACCAGACTAGAAAAGTATTGACACCTAGTTAAAAATTTAATATTATGTCTTTCTCTCCGCCTTGGTGGAGAGACTGGACTAGCCACCTTCGGGTGGCTTTTCCTTTAGGAGAACATCTTTCCCCTTAGAAAGAGTGTGGTATGACAATGGTATCCATGTTGGCTAGTTATGGTACCATTAGTAGTAATGGAGTCAGTAGCAAGCAGTCGATTCACGAAGGAGTATATAGGAGATGGGAAGGTTAAGGAGCCGTTGGTGGTAACACACAAGGGGGTACCGATATTCAAGGTATATCCAGTTAGTTTTGAGGTAGCAGCGAGTGTTGGTGATGAGGCGGACGAGAGGAAGTCGGAGAAGGTGTTTAAGGCACAGAGTGATGAGGGTGAGATTAAGGTAGCGCATCGGTCTGGTCAGTGTCAGGTATGTTATCAGTTTGGGAATTTACAGTATGGGAGGATAATGGGTGAGCGGGGGATAACGGCTAAGTGGGTTTGTACGGCGTGTTTTGGTAAGAGCAAGGATCTTAATAAGGATTTTGGGCCGAAGGGGTTTTTCGCAACGAAGAGGATACATACATTTAAGTAAGATGAGAAATAACCCATACAAATACGGATCTAGGGAAACAAGTACATTCGATGCTAGTCATCCAGCGCACGATATTGTTGGACAGCGTGAAGGCGGGGGGGACTGGATTGGTGCTCCTATATATAGTATGGAAGATGGTGTCGTTGTTAGGACTTGGGATTGGACTGGTACCACAAGAGGCAACGATCTTGGTGGTAATTGGGTTATTATCCAAAACGGTGATATTATCCAAAACGGTGATAGGTTCTGGTACTACGGTCATCTAAAAAGTAGGGAGGTTACCCTTGGCGAATACGTTAGTGAGGGGGTAATAATAGGTTTCCAGGGAGCTACTGGCTTTGTTACGGGAGAGCACTTACATTTCGAGCTACGCATAGGGAATAGTTGGGAAACGGGTAGGTCTACTAACGTATGGGAATTCTTAAAGGACTACGAGGATAAGCCAATTGCTGGCTACATTGAGTATCGAGTCATGCCTGGTGATAGTCTTTGGTCTATAGCGGTGCGATTCCTTGGCGAAGGTCATCGTTGGGGTGAGATTATCGGCTATACAGGGGATCCTACACAACTCCCAATTGGCCAACTCCTATATATACCAACTTCTGATATTAGTGGTAAGCGCAAATATGTTGTTAAGCGTGGCGACACGTTATGGGGAATAGCACAGTACGAGCTGGGCGACGCACGGCGCTGGATTGAGATAGAGGGTTATAGTGGAGATCCCTCCCAACTACCCATAGGTACTGTTTTATACCTACCCAAATAAGCCATGGTCTCTAAGAAAAGTCCAGCTAGTCATAAGACTAGTCCAGCTAGTCTTAAGCGTAAGGCTGATAAGTTATTTAGTGTTATCGTACGGAAACGAGGGAAGTGCCAGTCTGATCTTACTCACCACGCAGGACGTCTTGAGTGTGCTCATATAATCAGCCGTACCTATTCCCGCACGAGGCATGATACCCGTAACGCGCTCTGTCTGTGCTCGGCTTGCCACCGTTACTACCACCAGAATCCCGTACTGTTCGGGCGCTTCGTTGAGAAACTTATTGGCAAATCCACTTACGATGAACTCCACAAAATAGCCAACGACGACACGCTCGGTAAGGTAGACTATACTAGGTTGGTTGAACAACTGGAGAAGTATGAAGACACGTAAACCAGAAACAAAGGGCGAAGAGATCTTAATGGAGATCGGGCAAGAGGACGAGAAGAAGGCAGCTAAAGCTGTAACTGAGGTTATGTCCGAGACACAGGGTCAGGAGAAATATTATAGAGATATGCTTCTTAATAGAACCGAAGAATACTCTAAGAATAAACCTAAATACCTCCAATGGCTCCAGCAAGTACTGTTTCATAACCTTAAACGTGTCGATTGGGGCTACGGCTGGACGTACCGCGTATCTGTTACCGATAAAGGTATCTTACTCGAGGTGTTTGACTATAGAATGAAACGCCACGTTAAAGGTTTTACACCAGTCGGTGACGCAGAGGTAGATCTCTTTGCAATCGACCTATTTGTTATTGTTACCGAGAATACCGTCGATAAAGTAGAAAAGCGCAATGGACAAAGAAACTCTCCTACAGGAGAAATACCAACAAGTAATATTATCTTACCAAGCTAAGATACGGGAAACAGAGAAAGATATCTTCGCTAACGATCTGTGGCGGTTCAACCGCGAAGTCCTCGGATGGCCTGATGTCAACGAGGGCTGCCACCAAGAACTCTGCTCCTTTGTGCAGTCCCACGAGGGTAAGAAGAAAAAACTCATTCTTATGCCTCGCGGTCACTTGAAAAGCTCAGTAGTAACCGTCGGCTATACCCTCCAACAAATAGCTAAGGATCCCAATGTACGTGTCCTTATAGGTAACGCTACTTATGAGATGGCCGTCAACTTCGTTGGCCAAATAAAGAGCGTACTCATGCGGAATACTAAGTTTAGAGAACTGTACGGCGAGATGGATAAAGGCGCAGATAGATGGCGAGAGAACCAATTGAAAATCGGGATGGAAGACGACCTGCGTACTATCGAAACCAAAGAGGCGACTGTTACCGCTATGGGTGTCGGCGGTAACCTTACCTCCACCCACTACGACCTTATCATCTTAGACGACGTTGTTTCCCGAGATAATATAGGTACCGATGAACAGATACGCAAAGTCACCACCTATTATAGGGATGTACAAGACCTGCTCGAACCCGATGGCGAACTCATAGTTATTGGCACTCGCTGGCATGACGCTGATCTGTACGGCTGGCTTATGGATCCAGAAAACCCCGAGTCCGACTATGTAGATAAGTTTATTAGAGAGGCCGTAACTAACCCTAAAATCGTAAGAGACGGTATGAAATATAAACTAGAAGGCGACAAACTCCTCTTCCCCGAAAAGTTCTCTATGGAAAAACTCCAAGAACTACTCGACGGTAAAGGCCCATACGAGTTCTCTAGCCAATACCTTAATCGCGTAATTACAGATGCTACCCAGAAATTTAGGCGTGAATGGATGCACCGATATAACCCAGACGATCTTAAGGGCCGTACACTTAATAAGTACATTATGGTCGATCCAGCCATATCGGAAGCTGAAGGCGCAGACTATACCGCTATGGTGGTCGTTGGTATGGATGAGTTTAGCAAAATCTTCGTCCTTGATATCGTGAGGGAGAGATTGACACCCCTTGAAATCATTGATAGATTGTATCTATTGGACGAAGAGTGGAAGCCGAAGACAATCGGCCTAGAGTCGGTAGCCTTCCAAAAAGCACTCCAGTACTTCTTGGCAGAGGAAGGCCGTAAAAGAAACTCGCATTTACCTATAACAGAACTCCGAGTAGATCCCACGAAATCTAAACAGAAACGTATCGAAGGTCTCCAACCGTATTACGCACGGGGCGATATATATCACCCCACAACGGGACTGAACATTGAAGAGCTGGAACGCGAACTAATGAGGTTTCCTAGGGGGAAACACGACGATATTGTTGACGCATTAGCGTATTTTCCCCAACTAGCGTTCCCGCCAAGAGTCAAAAAGGAACGAGATGATAGGAAATCAAAATACCTATATTAAACGTTGTCAGTACTAGCTAGTTGAGTCAACATTATGAATAAAAAACCGCAAATAAGAAAGGACTATTCCCCGACAGATAAGGAGCGACAGACCCTGGATTGGGTCTATGAAAGGGAAAGACAGCTTGAACATGCACGGTCTAACCACGCGTTTGGTAACCTCGAAACGATCTGGGATAACCAGATGAAACAATGGGAGGCCCGACGCGAAGATGTGTCCAAAGAAGAGTGGCAATCCGATATATACATCCCAATTACGACCTCTATTATAGAGTCTCAGCTCGCAGAGGTGATAGATAAGTCGCCGAAACCCTACATTGAGCCCGTAAATCCAGAAGATACACTCATAATTAAGCCGTTATCTGTCATATTTGACCATGTTTGGCACAATTCACGGTCTGATATAGAACATTTCCTACTTCTCAAGTCGTCTTTTATACACGGGACGGGTATTTGGCAAGAATCTTTCCTTGATGTGCGTAGAAAAGTGAAGGATCTCGTTAAATTTGACCCCGATAAAGGAATAATGGAGTACGAAGAGCGAGAAATGAAGGAGTACTACGACCCGTTTGGTGAAACTGTCAACCTATTTGACTTCTATCCCGATGATAAGGGCCGATACTTCTACTCTGGCCCCTATTCCTGCCGTGACGCTATCCGTAGATACGTAATGCACATAGATGACTTCCAAGCTACCTTCAGTGGGCCTGTCTGGGATCCCCTCAATAACGCCAAATATGTCAAGCCAGGTGGAGATACCGAATATTACGAGTTTTTCAAGCCACCTAAGGGTTTAGACGGTGAAGAGGTCGAAGTTCTCTGGTACTGGTCTCGCTACCCAGACGATAGGCTCGTTGTCGTAGCTAACGATGTTGTTATGATCGACTCACCAAACCCATATAAGCACAAACAACTACCGTTCTCGCGTGCAATAGACTACTTCCGCCCTAACCAGTTCTACGGTAAGGGAGAAGCTGACCTTCTAAGCTCACTTCAGGAAGAGTTAAACACACTGAGACGGATGCGCCTTGATCGCTCACACTTAGACCTCGATAAGATGTTCTTGGTAAGTAATCGAGAGACGTTGGACGACGAAGACCTTATTGCACGACCACATGGAATGATCCCTGTAGACGATATCAACTCGATTAAGCCTATCGAGTACTCTAACGTTGATCGTTCAGCCTATCTTGAAGAAGACCGAATGAAAGAAGACGCAGTTCGCGTAACGGGCGTAGATGATAGGTTCCAATCTGTACAAACGGGCGGTACGGCAACTGAAACGGCTATCTTGCGCGAATCAACCCTTAAAAGAATTCGACTCAAGATGAGGCTCCATGAAAAGATGTTCCTACCACGGATGGCGGAACAACGCATAGCTAATATTCAACAATACTACAGTGTACCGATGGCTGAAGCCATACTCGACGACCAGGCTGAACAGGACTATCGACTTAAACTGTCTGAGCTAGAAGCAAGTGGGAGACTCTCGTACGGTAAGGACGGTAAGCCGTTTGAGACGAAGTATCGGACTATTCCGCTAAAGAACAAGAGACTACGATTAGATAAGGCCACTAATCAGGTGTACGAGGAACCAACGCAGGGCTGGACGTTCTTTGAGGCTCGCCCTGAGTATATCCGCGGTAACGTGAAGGTGCGCTTCGAGATCGGCAGCTCTATCTCAATTAGTAGGCCACTCGAACAACAGAGAAAAGAGTCGCTGTTCCAGCACCCACTGTTCTCAGCTGCATTACAGCAGGGGATATACGATCTAGGCAAGGCTGCGGACAACCTGCTTGAAGTTCACGATCTTAAGCCAGAAGAGTTTAAACTTAATAGCCCAATAGATGTGAAGACGATTAGTATAGACTCATTAGTTGATCCTCGAGAAGAAATAGACCTAGCAACAGAGCAGAACGAGCTTATCATTAGTGGCCAAGATGTACCACCCACACCTTATATAACACCACGTCACGTTGTAATCCACCTAGCGTTTATCCAGTCAGATAGGTTCAAACAGGCTGCAGACCAAGACAAGAAGTTAATCGATAATATGATCGACCACGTAACGGGTGAAATAGCTATTATTAAGGAGAGGGATGATTTGTCAGCACAACAGCAGGTCGATCCGATGTCGCCACCAGCTATGGGAGCGGGGGTCTCAGGCTCTATTGGTGGCCCAAATCCCGAGGGTGAACTGTATCCAGCGTCTGCGATACAGCCGTCACCAGCTCAGGCAGAAGGTGCTGACATGGGGGCGGTTGCACCTGGTAGAATAATGGGTGGAGCAGATGCACCACAAGCACTCCCTCGATGAAGAAACAACAAGAGCTCAACCAGAAACACAAAGAAGCACTCGCAAGAATAGCACTACACGAAGACTTTGTAGCACTTAAAAGCCTTGTGGAGATCTATAAGTATAACCTTCTTATTAAACAGTTCTCAAGCTCCAAAGCACCAATTGACCGCACCCTAGACCACGAGTTCTATAAGGGCCAGGCATACGCCTTAACAAGACTAATAGAGGATATAGAAAAATGTGCTAAAGCATTAGATAATGATAAATAATGTCGTTTTTAAGTAATCTACTAAATATGGTTGGTGGCACACAAAGCGCAGAGCCACGCACGTCGACGGACGCCTTGGGGCCTATGGCACTAGAGCAAGGAGCCACGCCGTTCCAAGTACGTTCTAGACGAGGACAAGAGTCAGCCCTTCTTCCTACCCCCGAGGTTAGTCCACTGACACAGACGCTCG
>Ga0210043_1001689_pt1 | contig 17088 bp, 16 predicted proteins | sample CryGeymet201501t_FD_183990 | JGI IMG/M metagenome (GOLD analysis project Ga0210043, IMG submission 183990) | Groundwater microbial communities from Crystal Geyser aquifers in Utah, USA - Crystal Geyser metaG 2015-01t (SPAdes) (version 2) | ecosystem: Environmental > Aquatic > Deep subsurface >... | reverse complement strand
AAAATAAATACTAAATTCGATAACCAAGAATAAAATATTTGTTTAAAATTTTGTAGTAAAAGTCAGAAAAATACCGTAAGTTCTACGGAAATTAAAGTCTGTGGAGAGAATGTAAGTCAAATAGTTTAAATAAATTGAAACTATTTGCTATCTTGATGAAGCAGAAAGTGAACAGAGAATCTTTTGTAGATTTTTGTAAGTTTCACAGAACGGTTCGAAAAGTCATGGTTCCTAATGGACATCTTGAAAGGAAAACCAAAACATTCAGAAAAAGAAATTGCTTCTGAAAAGGTTTTAATTCCAATGCCTGAAAAGAGTTATGTTGCAAAAATCACTTATTCAGAATGTGAATGGAAATACCCTAGATGGAAAACTTTAAGATTGAATAGAGCAAATGTAACTTTGGAAGAAGGTATTCCATATATGGGCAAAGGAGAGAGCGGATATGATTGCGGCCCAGATGCAACACTAGGAATGTCCTTTGTCTGTCCACCATTTGCAAGAGAGAAGGCTATTTCAACAGTAGTCGAATCTGTTTGTAAATCTAGATCAAATTATGGATGTGTTGATCCAAGTCATAATTTTAAAGTTTTAAATTGAAAGAATTCGTTTTATGAGTAAGATAAAGTTTGGTTTCTTTTCGTTACATTTCTCGCCTTCTATTGGCGGTGCTGAACGCTCTATGCTTTCTTATTTCAAGGAAGTGTCTAAGCATATAGACATAACAGTCTATTGCTTCTTAGATGAGAATGGAAAAAACTTCACAAAACATACACAATTAAATGTGGATGGAGTTCGTGTCATTCAAACTCCTCATCCCATTGAAAGGGTTGTTACCGAATATGTATCTAAAGAACAGCCTGATGCTATAGGTACAATGCTATTGTTTTCAGATCCGGTAATTCACCTTGCTCAAAAGTATGGAGTTGACGTTCATTATTTCGCACATGGATTATTTGAAGATATTTGTCAGCACTACCTCATGAATACATGTCAATTTGATGATTTATCAACTTGTAATTTTCAAAATGGCTGCGCAAACTCACAGACATTAATTCGTAATGGGGATAAGTATCAGAAATGTAAAACAATCATATGTAACTCTGAATTTACAAAAAATATTTTCTCTAGATTTTATCGGCATTTTGAAGAGAAAATGGATGTTATGTATCCTTATGTAGATACTTCAACTTACTTCTACAAGAAGAAAAATGTTTCTGATAAAACTAAGGTTTTGATGATAAATTCACAGTTTACCAAGGGTAGAAATGTTTTGGTGAATTTGGCAAATGAAAGAAAAGATATAGATTTTCATATTGCTGACTTCAAGGAAGAGCCTTTGTCTCCTCTTTCCAATTTAGACAATGTTTTCAAATATGGAAAAGTTTCTAGAGAAGAACTAAGAGATTTATATCATCTTTGCGATGTGTTTATTTTGCCTACATATTTACACGAAACATTTTCTATGACAGCATGTGAAAGTATCATTTGTGGCACTCCTGTCGTTGCTTCTACTAAGGGGAATTTACCAAATATAGTGAGACATGGACGCAATGGCTTGTTGCTGGATTCTTTTGAAACTCAAGACTGGTTAGATGCGATACTTAAAGCGAAGACCATTAGGATCGAAGAAGAAGAATCTATTAAATATAAAAATAAGTATTCACCCGAAGAAGGTGTTTCTAAGATCTTGAATCTATTGAAATTCAAAAAAGAATCAGTAAAATCTTCTTCTCAAGGTGAATTCTCAATTAATTTTGAGAGAGTTTTTGGAGAAAAATATGAATAACAAAACCATTTTGTTTTTTGCGAAATATTTCTACCCACCATTGGGTGGTGGTGAGTATTTCCTTTTAAAGATACTTAAGCATCTGAAAGAACAGGGCTACAATGTAGCCGCTGCTTGTTATTGCGATCCTTCCAACGAAAAATACTTCGATCAGAATGGATATTTAGAATGGCAAGGCATTCCCGTTTTTCAATTAGCAATAAGACATCGGAATGACTTTAATAAATTTCTAGAAAAGTCTAGACCAGATTTGGTTGTAACTCAATCTTTTGACGCTCCTGAGATAGTTGAGGCAGCTAAAAGTGTTGTTAGTAAGACGATTACTGGAGTTCATTTTTGGAGAAATATTTGTGCGGTTCAAGATAATTTTGTAAATATGTTGAATCGTCCACTTGAAAGTGTAGAGTTGTTAGAGGATAAGCATAGAGTCTTTTTTGAGTCAGATGAAGTTTTTGTAAATTCAGAATTTATGAAAGATGCCTTGAAAAGATTCACAGGATTTGAATGCAATAATACAATTCATCCTATTATAGATTTAGACAGAATTACAGTTAAAGAAAGAAATCCAAAATATGTAACTCTTATTAATCCAGACTACGGTAAGGGCGGAGAATTACTGGTTGAATTGGCTTATAGGCTTCAAGGTGTGGAGTTCATGTGTGTTGGTCTGGGCAATACTTTCTTCCCAAGAAATAAAGTGATAAATGAAAAGATAGCGAGTTTAAAAAATATAAAATTAGTAAAGAAAACAGATGATATGTTGGATGTGTATTCTCAAACAAAGATATTGTTAGTGCCTTCCTTGGTGGATGAAACTTTTAGTATGGTTGTTTTAGAAGGAATGTTTAATGGGATACCAATTTTGGCCTCAAATGTAGGAAATATACCTTATCTACTTGAGGATGGTGGATTTCTACTTCCACCCAATGATGTTATCGCTTGGGAGTCGGCAATAGATGGCTTCTTTAATGATGAAGATCTTTATAATGATATGTCTAAAAGAGGAAAAGAAGTGGCTAAACGATATCTTCCAGAAAATGAATTAGAAAAATTTATGAAATTGGTCAAAGGATTAATCGGATGAAAATAATGTTCTCGACTTTCGAGTTTTGGCCAGGAGTATTAACCTGTCTAAATAATTTAAAATCTTTGGTGAATGAGGAGTTTCCAGACATACAGACTTCTACATATTTTCCAAATACAAATAGAATGTCTTTTCAGATAATTAAAGACTTGAGACAGAATCCACCGGACATTTTGTTTTTAGGTGGCTGGGATGATAATATTAGAAACATACTGCACAATAAGTCTTCCAAGACAAAGGTTGCCTTAATGTGGTGCTCTCCTATGACCCAAATAGATTTAAGTGATGAATCAGTTCGTTTTCAAGAGGTTTGGAGATTAAGCAAAGAAGGTAAGATAAATTGGCTAGTATTACCCTTGGCTAGTGACTTTTATACACTTTCAACCTCTAATGCAAATTTAAAATATATGCCCATATACATGGATTCTGCCGACTTGGAAAAATACAAAGTACAGAATGTAGAAAGTCCTTCGGACTCTTATAATGCTGATATTTTTTGTGCTCCATGTCCAAGAAAAAATATCTTAAATCAAATTTGTGGTTTAATTCCACACAAAGAAAAGATTCATTTACATTTAAACTATGGACCCTCTCAACAAAATTCACAATATATAAACTTTACTAAAGAAATTTATGGAAACTTCACTAATCATGGTTGGATGGATAGATCGGCGTATTTAAAGAAAATTCAAGAAATGTCCTTTGGTATGCAAGTTAGTCTTTCTGAGAGTTTTAACTACGTTGCAGCAGAACATATGCATTATGGAGTTCCAATGATAATATCTCAAATGTCTCCTCTTGCCAAATACTTAAAGCCTTTGGATTTAGTTGTGGACAATCCACAAGACTCGTCCTCAATTGAAAATTTGGTGAAAAAAATTATAAATCACGAAGACAGACAGAGTTTAAAACATTCTGTTAAAGATGTTATAGATAAATATAATTTAGACAGCAAAGAAATTGTTTTGGAGTCTATTTCGGAGATGATTGCATGAAGTTTTCTATGGTTGGTTCTTTTAATTTAGCTGATGGATATTTAGGGGCTGCGAAAGCTTTGAAGAGATTGGGATTTGAAGTAGATTTCATTCCAGCCCATAGATATTTGTCCGAAAATCCTAAAGAGCATGTAAAACTTATTCTAAAAGATATTGAAGAGCAGAGTCCAGATTATGTTCTTTGGTGGAGATCTGAAACCCTAAGTGGTGAGCAAATGGAACTCATTTATAATAAGGTGAACAAACCATTTATTCTTTATTCTTGGGACGATCCTAATCAGTTTGATAATCAGTTTAAGAACATCAAACGTAAGTGCAAATATTTTGATGTCTGCTATACATGTTGCGAAGGCAGTATTGAAGAGTATTTGAAGTGTGGTGCCAAAAGAGCAATCTATTGTCCTCCAGGTTACGATCCTGAAATTCATTTCCCAGAGTTCGATGAAAAATATGTTTGTGACATTAGTTTAGTTTGCACAAATCTTTATCATGGTGACATAATAACTAAAAAAAATCACGTTTCAAGAAAAACTTTAATGGAGCATTTTATATTTAATTTTCCAGATTTAGATATAAGAATTTATGGTTCTGAATCTTTAAAAGAAGTCTTTCCAAATAATTATCACGGTTGGATGCCTTTTAATGAAAGTCATAAAGTGTTTTTCAATAGCAAAATTAACATAAACACACATATAAGACCTGACGGGTATAAATACTTGAACGAGAGGGTTGCTCAAATTATGGGTAGCCAAGGCTTTCTTTTGGTGGATGAAGTGAATGGTATGTCTAAACTACTTACAGACGAAATGAATTGTGAATTCATGAGACTTAATTCTCCAAAATCAATTATTGATCAAGTATCTAGAATATTAGAAGATGAAGATTATAGAAAAAATATTTCTGAAAATGCAAGAAGTTTTGCTTCTAAAAATTTCACTTGGGATAATTGGGCAAGAACAGTGTCCTCTGGTTTAAAGTAATGAAAAATAGAAAAAAGAAAGAATGGATGCATTTAGAACAAGAAACAATAGATGATCTAGAAGATAAAGATTGGATTCACTACAAAAATGGTGGATGTCTTTGTTTTGCAAAATGTGATGTTGATTGTATTTGTGGATCGTGGTGGCAAGAAATAAATGAGGGAGACTTGTCTTGAAAAAAATAGGAGTCTTACAGCCAGTTTATAATGTAGATCGTTTTGTTGCAAAAAGTATTGAATCCATATTGGAACAGACATTTAAAGATTTCCTTTATGTTATTGTTGATGATGGATCTACGGATAATACTTTAAATGTAGTAAAAGAATATGAAAAGAAAGATGATCGAATGGTGGTTCTTTCAAAGGAACATTCTGGATTGGTAGATTCTTTAAATGAGGGACTTTCATATCTTGCCGACAAGTGTGAATTTATTGCAAGAATGGATGGTGATGATTTTTGTGAAAGAGATAGATTTGAAAAGCAATTAGATTTCTTAGAAAAAAACGATTTGAAATTTTGTTCAACTTGGATGCGTAGATATGATAAAAAAGAAAATAATTATGAAAATTTTTGCCCAAGATTTGAATCTCCTTCAGATTTCAAAGAGGCTATGTTGAAGATGAATTTCGTTGTTCATGGTAGTGTTATGTTTTCTTCTGAGATAGTAAAGGAGATAGGACTTTATCCAGATGAAATTGTAGAAGACTATAATTATTGGATGGCGATATTGAATAAGTTCGATGGGAATGTTTTGCCAGAATATTTGTATCATTTGAATGATAGAGACGGAAGTTATACGGACGAAAAGGGGAATTTAATTTACAATGAAGCAAAAAAATGCAGGTTTTTTTGGAGTAATTATTGGAATATAGATATACCAACTAAAGAATATAATTATAAAGAGTGAACGATGATAACCGCAGCGATACCATTGAGATACCACCCCTCTAGATATTATCTTGGAAATACAGAACCCTTTCTAAATCAAAGATTGTCAATAGATTCTCTATTGAAATGTCCTGTCATCTCGAAAATAGTAATTGTAAATCATACTCCAGATTACATTTCAAAAGAAGACCCACAAATAGACTTTATAAAAAATCACTACAAAGATGAAAGTCGAGTGCAAGTTATAGACTTACGTCACGGTGATTTTTTCTTCAATCAATCATGGCTTTTGAATATAGCTATTAGAAACACTGAAACTCCTTATTTCATGAGGATTGATATTGATTGCATTTTAGAGCCTAGATTCTCAAAAATATTTAAAAAATCAAAATCAATTTTAGAAAGCAAAGGTATTCTTGAGGGAGGTCTTTATGGAATGGGCGAAGAAGATGTCGATTGGATGTCTTTTGAGTATTTGGAGAGTTTTTATCCATATCAAGGAAGATTGAAGTATAATGTTTATTCGCATAGTCATATTGTTGTGGAGACTGAAGCACTTCGTCGTATTCAAGGTTATGATGAAAGACTTCAAGTGTGGGGATGTGAGGATGACGATATTTTGAAAAGGTTGATCAAAAAAGGATATACTTTAAAAGGAAATACATATAAACTCATTCATCAAAATCACTTCATATTAAATGAAACCTGCATGTCAGAAGAAGAAATTAAAGCTAAGGGTGATAGATTCAAGTATCTGTATGATGAAAGAGTTGTAAAAAATGACGAAAATTGGGGTGATTTAAAATCTCCTCAGATAGAGTGTGTTAAATTATGAAAATACTATTAATTGGACCTGGATGTGGAGTCCCTATTCCTCCCAAGGGTTGGGGCGGAATAGAAAAGGTTATTTGGAAACATTCAGATTACTTAAGAAAACAAGGGCACGAAGTAGATATCTTGAATGAAAGAAACTCTTCAAAATTATCTTCTTTATTAAAAAATAATTACGATATAGTTCATGCCCATGAAGAATGGGGACTTGCTGAACTAAAGAAAACAAATATTGAATTTGTTTACACTTGCCATTCTGGCGGTTGGTTATTTAGTTTAGGTTTTATAGATAAACTTTTTCAAAATGTTCCACATTCAATGGTTTTCGAACAGATGTATAATCATCCAGATCTCCATATGGGAAATAAATACTCTATTTATAATGGTGCCGAAGCAAGTGTATTTTATCCAGAAGAAAAGAAAAAGAAAAAATGTATCGCTATTGGATTGAATGATCCAAGAAAGAAATTCGATAAAATTGCTGAGATAATTTCAAAGAATCCAGATTATGAAATATACTTCATTGGACCCAAATGCGAAACTTTAAAGATCTCTGACAATATAAAAACTATTCCAAATTTATCTGAAGAGGAATTGGCAAAACATATTAGAGACGCTGAATACTTCTTTCACTTAGCCGAAGCAGAGGCAGACGCTTTAGCCGTCAAAGAAGCTTGTATGTCCGGTTGTAAAATGATTTTATCAGAATATTGCTCAAAAACTGTTGGTGAAGATATTTCTTGGACAGATGTCGAAAACTTCTTTGATTGTCCAGATGATTTAGGAGAAAGAGCCAGAGAGAGAGCGATAGAAAAATACTCATGGGAAACAATTGGAAAGCAGGTTGAAGATCATTATAAAGAAATAATAAAGAAGAATAATAATGAATTTAATTTAGGTTTTTATCTTCAGGTCTTTAAGAATAGTCCAGCTCCAGAATTCACTTTGAAGAATCTGAGAAAGTTCTATCCAGATAACAAGGTATATTTAGTTTCTGATTGTGGTGATGACTTTTCGGAACTTGCCAAAAAATATAATTGTGAATATGAGTATTCAAACATAAATACTGGAGTTAGACCAGTTGGATTCAATAAAGATGAAATGCTTGAGTGGCTAAGAAGAATGAAGAGTTGCTTTGAGTACTGTTCTAATTCTGATTATATAGTTTATTTGGAAGACGATCTTATTGTAAGGAACAAAATTAAAGTAAATGAAAAATATCATATTTGCGGCGTTGTTGAAAATCCTATACATGAAGAGTTGGTGAGTTATATAAAGAGTAAAAGAGATAATTGTAATTTCAACTCTCCTAAATATGGAGCATGTGGCGGAACTATTTACAACAGAAATACTTTTCTTGAAATATATGACGATATTGTTGACTTTATAAACAATGATTTTGATTACATTTTACAGAATATATCAAAACAGTTAGCATTTTTGGATTGTGCAATGCCTGTATTTTATATGATGAATGGATATAAATATAAGATAAATAAAGATTTGGTTGAAACGGATAGAGGTCATAACTGGATACTATCGAAACACGCTTTGGTTCACGTCCAAAGTGATGATTTGCTGGAGAAAATAATTTCAGGAAAACATAGATATGAATAAAATTTTTTTAGATTGTGGATCAGGACATGGAGAGGGGCTTATAAAACATGTTGAAAAATTCAAGATAGATGAAGAGTGGAAGATTTTTTGCTTTGAATCAAACCCTTATACATTGAAGCATCTAAAAAAAGTTATAAAGACAAACAAATTATTGAAAAACCTTTCCATCGAAGTTGTTGAAAAGGCTGTTTGGATTGAGGATTCTGAGACCCAAATGTCTCTTGAGGGAGTTAATTTAGATAGTTATAAAAACAATAAAGGGATAAAAGATTATTTAGACAGATTAAATACAGAGTTTGAAAAAGGAAATTCCACTAGATTTTTTGACGTAGATACTCCCGATTGGGGAGGTAGTTCTATTGTTAATCCAGAATTTTTTAATAAAGAAGGATTGTTTCAAGACGAGATCGGTGAGATTAAAAAATTTGTATCGGTGAAATGTTTAGATTTTAATCAATGGACAGTTGAAAATACGAATAAAGAAGACTTCATAGTGATGAAGATGGATATAGAAGGTGCAGAATATGAAGTTTTGAGAAAAATGATTAAAGAGGATTCTTTAAAAAGATTCAATGAACTCTCGATAGAGTTTCATTTGTGGATGATGAGAGATAAGGAAAAAATTTCTGAATCTGAAAAATTCATAAGAGACTATATTCATAAAAATAAAATTAATTTAGTGGAGTGGGAATAATGGAAAAAGAAGTAGTCGGACAAAGCTTTACAAGCAACCACGTTAAGTTGCTTAAGCATTTAGATAAACTTAAGATAATGCAGGACGGTGGAACTCCATCTCCAGTCATGGTTCACATGTCTCCTTGTAATCCATGTAACTTGACTTGTAGTTTTTGTTGCTTTGCCAATAGAGCAATGAAAGAAATGCTAACTATCGAACAGATGAAGAGTGCGATAGATCAATTTAGGGCATTAGGTGCGACAGGTTTGGAGTTTTCAATTAAGGGTGATGAAATTATTCCATACAAAGATAGTAATGGAATGCTTAAAATTGATACTATAAAAAATGTTGTAGACAATAAAATTGATGCTACATCATTTAGTTTGGATGCGAGTAATGAGTTTATTGAAGATAGAATTACTGACTGGATATCTCATCCACAGAAAGAACCACTATATAAAATAACCCTTGTCGGTGGAAGAAATATAACTGTCACTAAAAGTCATTCTGTCCTGTTTTGGGACGATAAGGAAAATAAAATAATAAAGAAAAAAGTAGGAGAATCTTCTGTTGGAGATAAGGTTGTTGTCATTAACAAAACTCCTTCTTATAGTGAAATTACAGAGTATGAATTTAATTCAAAAAAATATCAGATAAATGGTGATTTTTGCCGTCTTTTGGGATTTTTCGTTGCTGAAGGATCATATTCTTATCAACGAGAAGGTGTTCCACATGGTATAGTTTTTACTTTTGGGAAATACAAAGAAGAGAAAAACTATATTGATGACGTTTGTTCTATCTTAAAAGATATGGAGTTCAATTACAATGTAGATTATTTTGACCATAAAACAAATATTAGAGTTTCTCAGAAAGAATTGCACGAATTGTTTGTTAATTTAGACATGGGAATAGGTGCAAGGAATAAGAGGGTTCCAGATATAATATTTAATGTTTCGGACGAGAAAAAAGAAGAGTTTCTGTCCGGCCTCTTTGCGGGTGATGGTTGTTTTAGGAACACAATATATAAGAAAAAAAATAAAGATTATTCTCGAAATGTTTTAAATCTAAAAACATCATCCAATTATCTTCTAAAAACAGTCTCTTATTTATTGGACACTCTGTCTGTTAGACATACACTGCATGAAGGTGTCAATAGAATAAGGTATATAGATGAAAGAAGATTGGAAGAATCTGAATATTATTCTTTAGATGTTAGCGATAAAAATTCTCTTAAAAAAATAGAGAAATGTATAAAAATTCAAGGAAAAGAGACTTCTTATAAAGATTCTAAATTTTCAAACAACAAACCTCATTTAAAGATTGATTCTATTGGTAAGGATGCCTGTGCTTATCCTATAAAGAAAATAGAAATTTTAGATGATGAAGAAACAGAGGTTTTTGATATTACTGTGGGTAATACACATAAGTTTCAAGGTTCTTTTGGTATTTTTTGTCATAATACCGGCGGAGGAGAGCCAACACTTCATCCGAAGTTCGATGAGGCTGTGAGACATGCTCATTCCGTTGGATTCAAAATAGGTGTTTGTACGAACGGCAGCAGGTTAAGTAAGATAAAGACATGGGATCTTTTCTCATGGGTTCGATTAGGAATGTATGGTTGGGATGAAGGTTACGAATATGATCTTGATGTTCTTAGGGCACATCCTGAGTTGAGAATTAGTGCTGCTTATGTTTGGGATATGAATACTGAAACTTCAAGCAATCCAAATATTATTGGCAAATGGGCTGATGATGTTAATAGAAAAATATCTAAAACAGATCAGAAGAAAGAGAATTTCTTCAAAATGATCGACTGGGTTGAAGAAAATAAAATACCCACTAGAATTGCTTTCAATGCAATTAAGCCAGTCGAAACTGTTAAAAAAGATATGGAGATAATCAGAGAGCAACTTAAAGAGAAGATTCAAGAAAGAGGCGCTTTAAAATATGCCTTCCTTTCTGATTTCAATTACAAGGGTGAAAGAAGAAATGACCATTGCTATATGCACATGGTTAAACCTTTTGTTTTTACAGACGGCAATGTTTATGTCTGTCCATCCTCAGAATTGAGCGAAGAGAATTCATACAATATGAATGAAGAATTTAAATTATGCGATATAGATGGAATAACAGATTTCTATAAAAATGGTGGAGTTACAAGACGACATCATGCTTGTAAGTTTTGCAAATATGCAATGCAAAATGAATTAGTCGACGATATTCTTTTTGAAACAGAAAATAATGAGTTTGCTTAATCATGTCAAATAGATATTCTAAAAAAATTACAAAAATGGAGACAGAAAATAATGAATTTGCCTAAATTTGATGAAGATTATTATGAACATGGTGTGGAAAGGGGAGTGAGTGGTTATCAAAATTATCGCTATATGCCAACACGTTCTTATCCAGAAGCTATAGATATAATAAAGAATATAGATTTTCATACCTGTGTCGATTTTGGATGTGCTAAAGGTTTTTTAGTCCATACCTTAAGACAATTAGGAAAAGACGCCTATGGTGAAGATATAAGCGATTATGCTATTGAAAATTCTATAGTTCCTAATTTTGTAAGTAAACCAACGACTAGAGAAATTGATTTATTAATATGTAAAGATGTTTTAGAGCACGTTCCTGAGACTGAATTGAAAGATTTATTGAAATCTTTTATAAATCGTGCTGATAAGTTTTTTTTCGTCATACCACTAGGCGACAATGATTTATTTCGAATTAGAGAGTACGAACTTGACGTTACTCATGTCACCAAGAAAACAGAAGATTGGTGGATCGACCTTTTTAGGGACGTTGGATTTAAGATTGTATCATTTGATTATTCATTTGGTAGAGTTAAAGAAAAGTGGATACCAGTCCACCCTTATGGCAATGGTTTTTTTATTTTGGAGAAATGAAAGGAATTAAGTGAATGCAAAAAAGAGCTTTAATTACAGGAATAACAGGTCAAGACGGAAGTTACCTAGCCGATCTTTTGCTTGGAAAAGGATATATTGTTTATGGAGTTTCTAGAAGAACTTCCACTGACAATTTAAAACGAGTCAAACATTTATTGGATAATCCTAATTTCAATATTTTATATGCCGACATTACAGACATGGCATCTTTGATAAATGCTATGGAAACAGCAAAACCAGACGAGTTCTACAACTTAGCTGCACAGAGTTTTGTTGGCGAATCATGGAATCAACCTTTACTTACATTTGATGTGACCGCAAAGGGATGTATGAATTGCCTAGAGGCAATTAGAATAGTCAAAAAAGATACAAAATTTTATCAAGCAGGTTCTAGTGAGATGTTTGGTAAAGTCGTTGAAACGCCTCAATTCGAAAACACTAAATTTTATCCTAGATCTCCTTATGGAGTAGCTAAAGTTGCTGCTCATTACGCTACAATTAACTATAGAGAATCTTATGGAATGTTTTGCTGTAATGGAATATTGTTTAACCACGAATCAGAACGTAGAGGTCATGAATTTGTAACTAGAAAAATAACATTAGGCATTGCCGATATCGTCAAAGGCAATAAGACTCATATTACTCTTGGCAATTTAGACGTTAGAAGAGATTGGGGACATGCTAAAGATTATGTCGAAGGTATGTGGCTTATGTTGCAACAGAACGAACCTGATGATTACGTTCTATCTTCTGGAGAAACACATTATTTGGAAGAGTTTTTATCTTTAGCATTTAATTATGCTGGAATTGATAATTGGAAAGATTATGTTCTTCAAGATCCAAAGTTCATGAGACCAGCGGAAGTTGAAATTCTTTTAGGTAATTCGGATAAAGCAAGATTGAAACTTGGATGGAGTCCGAAAGTTTCTTTTAAACAGTTGGTAGAACGAATGATGGAAAATGATTTAAAAAATTGAAAGGTTTTTTACTATGGAAGATTTCAATCTTTCGAAAAATGAAATAATTAAATGTACTGCTGGTTTGAATTATTTTCAACTTTATCCTAATGGAGATTTGTATCGTTGTATGCGTTATTATGGTACGAGACAAACGCCATTGCAGAATGTAAAAGATGGATTTAACAAACAAGAAATAATATCAAAACTTCAAGACATTTCTTGTCCGATGAAAAAATGTCACGAAATGTGCGATAGAGATTGGGCTAAAAAATGGATTGTAGACGAGGATACAAACAAAGTAAGAGCAGTGGTTGATTCGGGACATTTGGAAACTCGTTTTGGTGAACAAAAAATAGATGATATAAAAAACAATCAAGTTAAAATATTCTGGGCACCCACAATGGTTTGTAATTATAATTGTAATTACTGTCATTGCGTTAGTTCTAAAATAGAAACTGAAAAACGCTTTCCATCCTCTGGAAATGAAGCTACTGATGAAGAGTGGTTAAAGGCATTCCTTCAAATTAAAGATTCTTATGATTATGGGGTTATAACTACAAATGGTGGAGAACCATTTCTTAGATTACCAGGAATTATAAATGTAATAGAGCATTTGCAAGATAAATTTCTATTTGCTATAACTACAAATCTTTCCTTTTCTGTTTTTGATTTTACTAGAAGAATAAAGCCTCATAATATTGCCTTTAATTTAAGTCTTCACCCAACCGATAGGAAGTTTTCTTTTGAGATTTTTCACGGCAGAGCATTGTTGTTGAAGAATACAGGGTATGATGTAAAAGTTAATTACGTTGGATATCCAGAGCAATTGTTTCTTTATGAGAAATACAAAGAAATTTTTGAAAGAGATGGCATTCATGTAGAATTAATACCTTTCATAGGAGCTACAAGAGATGATAAAAATAACTCATCTCAAATGAGTGGTTACGAAAGGTTTTTCATCAACAGTAGGGCTTCTTTAGAAACTAGACAAACAGATGTTATTGTAAAAGATATATCAGAGAAAGAAACTAAACCAAACGAAGACTATTATTTAGAAGAGTTGCATGGAAATACTTTCTTCTGTAAATCTTTGAAATTTTCAATTAAAGATAACGGACCTATTCTTTATTTTTTGAATTCAGAAAAAGAGCCAGTTATACAATTAATTAAGGATGAAAATAATTTGTTCATCTCATATCATAAGGGTATTGATGAGTGGATTAAAATTAAGGTTTTGGAAGGCTTTGATGAAAATAGCGTCTTTAAAATAGATAAAAATTCAATATTGATAAATGAAATAAGTGTTGAAGAAATTTTAGATAAAGAACATTTTGATTTTTTGAGACTAGATTTTGAGAAATCTAATTTCATCTCCAATAAAAATCTAATCTATTCAAATCCAGAACCTGAAAATACTTTGTATGGAATAGAATTGATAGAATCCATTTTAGAATTTAAAGACTTTGAGGAAAAATCAGAAAATATTTCTTTAGGTGCTTTTTATTATTCTTGGTACTCTAATCCAGGTTGGAGAGATAGAACCGCTAGATACAATTTATACAAAGGAAAGCCATCTTTGGGGTGGTATGATTCCTGTGATAGGAAAACCTTAAGTAAGCATGAGGATATGGCTAGATATTCAGGAATAGATTTCTTTATATCTTCTTTTAATGGTAATCACGATTTAGATTCTTTGATCTTTATGCGTGATAATCTAAAGGATGTGAAGATGTGTATTCATTATGAAACTGTCAATATCTTTCAAGATCCCTCTTCTCTTGAAGGAGATAACCTAAAAGAATTCACTCAACACATCGAGATAATTGTAGAAGAATTTATGAAGTCTTCAAACTACTACGAGATTGATGGCAAACCTGTTATTTTTATTTACACATCAAGAAGAGTTTTAGGGAATCTTAATGAAATTGATATTATTAGAAAAATAGTAAAAGAAAAAACAGGAAAAGACTGCTTGATTTTCGGTGACGAAATTTGGTGGAAAGATGAAGACTATATTGGAGATCCGAAACGTATTGAAAAATTTGATTATATATATCCATACAATTTATATGTACCTATTGGTGATAAAAAAAATTCGGGTTTTTCTGGAAAAGAGTATTTAGATTTCATCGAACCAGTATATGTAGATTTTAAAGATAAGGCGGATATTCTTAATGTGGGAATATGTCCAGTAATTATGCCCAGATACAACGATCTTTATGTTAGAGATAATGTTGGACACTATCCCATTTCAGATAATGAAGGTTTATTCTATGAAAATTATTTCCATAGAATGAAGAAATATATGTCTGGTAAAAACAAAGTCATGGCAATATCTAGTTTTAATGAATGGTATGAGGACACTCAAATAGAGTCTTACATTACTGTGTCCAATGGTGATGAATATGACTCAGATCCATCTTACGAAAATTTATTTTTAGATTTAACAAAAAAATTCAAGAAAGAAATGGTTAAAAAATTTAATCAAAATGGTTAATCTTATAAAACTTTAACCAAAACAGTTAAACCATTGGCCTTAAAAAAAGGAACCAACCAGACTTCTCTTGAAGATTAAGTCGTAACCCATTGAGGTTAAAAATTTATTAATGAAGACACTATAGATGGCCTAATCCTCTTGCAATACGATCCTACAAATGGCACAGTGTCTTTCGGTTCCATTTATAGAACAGGTGGAACGGCAAGTCCTTCGTCTAATTATGCAGCAGGTGAAGGTTTAGCACAAGCCTCAAGAAAGTAAGGATTCAGTAGGAGTGTAGCTCAATTGGTAGAGCAGCGGTCTCCAAAACCGAAGGTTGGGGGTTCAAGTCCCTCCACTCCTGCCATACAAAAATGATTATATCGATAGAAGATTTTCTTAAGTTGGAAATAAAGGGAAAGGTTGTCGCTACTTGTGGCGGATTCGATCCCATTCACCCTGGACATATAAGTTGTATTCAAGAATCTAAAAAGTTTGGACAGATTCTGGTTGTTATTGTAAATGGAGATTCTTTTTTAGAAAAGAAAAAAGGTAAGCCGTTTCAAGACTTGGATACAAGATGCTATATTGTCGATTCCTTAAAACTTGTAGACTATGTAATTCCATTTGAAATCAAAGATGATCAAACATGTATAAAAGCACTCGATGCCATAAAGCCTGACTATTTCACCAAAGGTGGAGATAGAGTGGATGAGAAAACTATCCCAGAGTGGGAAGTTTGCCAGAAGAACGGCACTCAGATAATCACTGGGGTAGGATTGGATAAAGAGTGGAGCAGTTCGGACTTTTTAAGTGACTGGGTAGAATTTAAAACAAAAAAATAAATTCTGGCCTATAGTCCTTGCAATCGTAAATAGAGTATGTATGCTCAGAACATGAGATTCAATCAAAGGGTAACGACAAATGAACATTGAAGGAAAAACACTAGCAGCAGCACTTCGTCTTCGTTCGACTTTAGCGAATAAGATCGCACAAGCCTCGAATAGAGCACAAACAAACGCTGTTTGTTATGTTGGCGAGAATGGAGATTTTAATTACGAAGAACAGATCGCTTCTTTCGTTAAGGAGCAAGCGAACCTTCGCTCTTTGAAGACTCAGACAGCACTAAAGTCTCTTCTTACAAAAATTAAAGTTCCTGAAGGTTTGCCTGTTGAGGAAAGCGGTAAAGAAATTCCGGTATATCAAGCCGTTCTTGTTCGTGATGATCTAAAGTCATATAAAATGCTTCTGGAAAGAATTTCAAACATTCCAATTGGCAAAGAGTATGATAGATTTGCATACAGAGCACCTTCTACTGAAGTAGAGATTCCTGAAAAGATTAGAAATTTCTCTTTTCAAGAGACTTTAGATCTTATAGAGAAAATACAGGACGCCATTGATACAATTGATGGTTTGATCCAAGCAACGGATGCGACAGTAAAGTTTGAATAAGTTCTAGTTTTAGACTTATTCAAATCGGTGTGGTCAAAACAGTTTCTTCCTTACTCAACGGACTTGAAATCCTAAGCCAATCTCAATTGGACAGTTTTTATTATAACTAAAGCGCACAAAGTAAACGGTAAACACTGTCACACGACTAACACAAAGTATTGAGCATTTAGCACAGGGCATCATGACTGATCTTTGACTTTCCCCGAGAGGGAGAGGGTTATTTTGACCTCTCCCTCGAAACTAAAATTTGTTGGACTTAACTTTGTTATTTTATCGTATAATTAAAAATATGTTGGGGGGTAGTCAACAGTTGACTGAAAATCTACAAAAATATAAAAATAAATACTAAATTCGATAACCAAGAATAAAATATTTGTTTAAAATTTTGTAGTAAAAGTCAGAAAAATACCGTAAGTTCTACGGAAATTAAAGTCT
>Ga0210043_1001688_pt1 | contig 17097 bp, 17 predicted proteins | sample CryGeymet201501t_FD_183990 | JGI IMG/M metagenome (GOLD analysis project Ga0210043, IMG submission 183990) | Groundwater microbial communities from Crystal Geyser aquifers in Utah, USA - Crystal Geyser metaG 2015-01t (SPAdes) (version 2) | ecosystem: Environmental > Aquatic > Deep subsurface >... | reverse complement strand
CACTGAGCGAAACCTTTGATAGATACACCTCTATATCGGTCACGCCTGCCGGAATGCTGATAACATCAAATGCCGTGCCGGATGTTGTCGCCACTGGCGCAACTTCGGTCCATTCAACAACCGCTGCCGCTGCCGCTGCCGCGATCTGCGCTGCAATTTCCGTGGCAATCACGCCCCGCTTGGCAACGCCGCCCGTGTCATTCGCAAAGTTTGCGTCATCTGATACGTCAAGAACCGCAGCAGTTCCCAGCCCCAGCGTGGTGCGTTGTGCCGCTGCGTCTGCATCGTCCAAGAGCGCAAGGCCCGCCGCCGTCAGGTCGTAAAGCGCAACCGTATCAGCACCAGTGGAATACAGCCCCTTGTTTGCCGCGAGCGTCAGGCCCGCCAGTGAGGACAAATTGGCATCGAAGGCTTGCACGTCCGTGCCGATGACAAGGCCCAGCGCCGTGCGGGCTGCGGATGCCGATGTAGCGCCCGTGCCACCCTTTACAATGGGCGTGGCCTCATTGAACGCAGCCGCGATGTCCTCCAGCGGCTCGTTGTGCTGCGCAGCCGTGGCTGTCGCGCCCGTGGTGGCCGCATAACCCGCTGGCAGGCTGTATATTCCAGAGGCGTTCCTGGGCATATGGTTTCTCCTTGATTTTCTTGCGGGTCAGCGCCATTTTGAGGGCATGATAAATTTTGCCCTGGCCATTTTTCTTGGAAACGCCGCGACCCTCGCCTTTGCTTGGGCTTGCGTCCAATTCAGCCGCCATGATTACAAAGCGCCTTGGGTCGCCTATGCGGCGTTCATCCTGCCCATTCTTCTGACAATTGGCGCATTGATTACTGTTGAAGGCCTACCGTCGAACTTCTCCGCAGTAACTGCTCTGCTATCCGCCGATTAGCGTCAGACGCGACCGGAAACTTGCTCAACTGCCCATTCGCCACAAGCGCCCGCGCTAATTCCGCCGCCTTGCGCGTAGTGTGTTCAGACAGCTTGCGAGACCCCGCCGCCGCGCCAATACCAATCGCCGCACCGACCGGGCCACCGACTGCGCCAAGGCCGATCTGCCCCATCATGCCAAGCCCGCTGCCCATGTAATTGAGAATTTGCTGGTGCATCGGGCCTTGGACAACGCGCCGCATGGCCGCAATTTCCGCTTCATTGAATTTTCGGCTAAGTTTGGGATTGCGCAGAATGGACGCGATCCGATTGCGAATTGCGCTTGCGCCGCCTGAAAGGTAGTTGCCCTCTTGCTCTATGGCATCATCAATCATGCCGCTCTTGATGGATTTTGACCACGCTTCCCGCGCCTTGGGAAGTGCCGTTTTCAGCGCCGCCACATCGCCAGCCGCAATATCATCCGGCCCGAGTTTGCCGACGAAATCATCGAGCCCCTCGATAACCTTTGTGCCCAACCGCGCATCCTGTGTCGGTCGGCCCATAAAACTCAAGTCAGACGCCGCCGTGCCTGCATGTTGCCGCAATTGGTCAAGGCTGCTGAACGGCAGAGCCGCAGTCGGTTCTTGCGCCATGCGGCCTTCCATTTGCCGCCCGATTTCCATAACGCGCGATGCCTTGGGCGTCAGGCTTCCCGCCCCCGGCAGGTTGTCCAGACCGTTTTCGACCAGATCAGCCTCAAGGCCTTGGCGCATCCGTGAAAACACTTCCGGCTTGATTTGAACTCCCGCGTCATCAACTTGCCCATACAGCGCGCGAGCAATCGCCTTCTGTTGTTCGGTAGTGGGTGCGCCTCTTGCGGCCTCCCGAATGGCCCGGTTTGCAGCACGGCTATCTGCAAACTTCTGGACGCCCGCACCGATGGCCGGGGCAACAGCGCCAACGCCTGCGCCCAGCGCCGCGCCAACTCCCGCCTGTGAGGTTCTGTCGCTTGCCCCCTCGCCCTCCATAAAGCCCGCTGTAGCGCCCATCCCCGCGCCGGTAGCTGCGGAAGCCCCAATACGAGACATAAGCCCAGCGCCGCGCCCTAGCGTTCCTATGGCCCCAATTGGCAATGCTGCGCCCACCACCGCGCCCCCGATGTCAGCAGCCAAAGCCGCGCCGGGGTTGGTTTGTTCCAGCAATGCCTCTTGCTGACGTTCAAAAGCCAAACGCTCATTATAATCACGCCCACCGGGGATAGCCGCCGCAGCCGCCGCGCTTGCCTCATCTCCGACAACCCCGAACGTCAGACTTTCACCAGCCTTGTTGAGTGCCGTGCCAATTTTTTCACCGAGGTTCTGCGTTGTGTCGTCGTTGTCGCCAAGAAAGAACTCTTTAACGCGCTGACCTGTGCTTGGTTGGACGGGTTGCACCGTGTCACGCTTTTTCTTTGCCGCTGCGGCTAGGGCTAGGGCTTCAAACTCGTCCATCATTGCCCCCCGTTCTTAATTGCCCACATTTCCTCAAGCGTCACACCATATTGTGCAGCGGCGGCTTTTGCAGATGGATCAGCAGCGAATTGCTCAAAGGTTTGCGTTGCGGTAGTGGGCGCTGCGGCTTCTTCCGTTTCCACGGGCTGCAACAGTCCTTGCGCACGATTCATGCCACGCTCCGCAATGCTGCGCAGTTCGGTCAAAGCCTTGATGTATTCTGCTGTAGATTGCGCCCGTTCCAGACGCGCCATAGCGTCTTTCGCCGCCTGCCCTTCGCGTTCCGTGATCTGCCCGCCGCCTTTGAGGCTTTCAAAGGCTTCAAGAAACGCCTTGCCGCCGATCTGCCGGATTTTTACGCCGAGGTCTGCGCCCTCCTGTCCGCCAGTAACGAGCGGAATGCCCGTAGGCAACCGCCCCTGCACGTTGCCGGTGATCGAAGGCAATGCCGGATCATTGATCACGCTGTCGATGAGCGCGGTCATTTCCTGCGCTTTGGCGAGGACTTCTGGCGCAGCCGCAACCTTGGTCGCCTGTGCCCTACCCTGTTCCGTCCCAGCAGCTACAGCCGCCGCCGCTTGCCCGCCCGTTTCAACCTCTGCGACGTTCTGGCCTGTAGTGCGGTCATAGGCTTGTTGATACGCGCCGCGAGATGCCATGAATTGTTCGTATTCAGGCGTCCCAGGCCTCAATCCAGCGTCTTGCGCCTGCATCTTGAGCGCACGATAGGTCGCCGGATCGCCGCCTCCATTGAGCATGAAAGACTGATATTCTGGCGAGCCCGGTTGCAGGCCCGCTTGATCTGCGCGCCATTTCAATTCCGCCGCCGCAGACGGGAGATTTGCGTTAGGATCGGCTTGTTTCCGGCTATCAAAGATCGGTTCATACGTTACCGGATCCAGCAACACGCCGCCGACCTCGATGGGCTGTTTCGGCTGTGCGGCTTCCATTTCTTGCTTGAGAAGCATTTGCACAATTGCGCGTTGTCCGTCCGTCGCCACCGGGTTGGATGCGGCTTGCACAAGCTGCGCAATGCGGGCCGTATTAGGTCCAGCCTGTGCCACTCGCGCACCACCGCCGCCGCCTTGCCCCGGCCCGCGATAGCCTTCCCATGCGCCCGTGCCTTGAGTGCTGAGAACCCAAGCGCCCACCTTGTCCTGCGTCCGCTGGTCAAACTTGTCGTCAGGCGACACGACGCCAGCCTTGACGGCCTCGCGGAGTGTCGTGCCAACCACCTGGTAAGCGCCAACCGGCGTAGCTACACGCCCCACCTGCCCCTTGACCCATTGACCGTATTCGCCTTGCGGGTCTTGGAATTGCAGCACATCGTCAACGCGCATTTGTGAAGGTCGCACACCTTCATATTTGCCACCGGGGCGATTTTGATAGCCAAAGACAGCATCGTAATCGCCGCCGCTTTCACCCGCAAAAATACCCGCCTGAATGTGTTCTTTCCCATGCCAGGGATCGTCAACACCCATGTCCGATTGCTGCCCACCGGCCTGCGCAAAGCGCGGGTCAGGCGCAGCGTTCGGGTCAACCGGCTTGCCTTCGGGATAAATGCTGGGAGTCGGCGCTTTAGGGCTAGGCACAGACCCACCCGACGACACATAGCTGTCGTAACCCCCGCCGCCCATCAACTTGGAAAAGTCCGCCTCAAATTCGTCGCGCAACACCTTCTCACGCTCGCCCGTCCGCTTTTCAATCGACTTTGCGGCCAAGGCGCGGCCAATCGCGGCCAAGCCCTCGCCAACGTTGCGCGGAGTCTGCAAATTACCCTCAAGCATCTTGTCGGCAATCTTGCGCCGCTGTTGAAGTTGCTCGTAGGTCATATCGGTGTTGCCGCCGAAAATGAAGCTGTCACGCATGGCGAACCTCCGGCAGTTGGCCGTAATCAACAGCATAGAACCCGCCGATTTCCAGAACGGCCTCGGGCTTCACTTTCAGCACGTCTTGCGCCATGTAGCCCACGCGCTCGGTTCCTGGCTGATCCCAGAGATAGCGGAAGGAATAGACCGGCAACGCGCCGTCATACCGCAACGGCACAATGTCCGTTTTCAGGCGTTCATCCGAAAATTTCGTAATGCCAGCCGCGCCAAGGCCAAACAGACCGCCCATAAGGCTATTCCAGCCTGCCTGATCTTGCTTCCACGCGTCAAGGCGCTGATTGTAGTTGCTTTGCTCCAGCCCCGCCCGATCCACGTTGGCAAGTTGCGCCGGATTGGTGCCGACAAAATTCGGCTGGCTGACCTGCGAACCGCTCAACAGCGCCGTGATTTCATTAATGGGCTGGTTGCGTTCGGCCAATGTCTCCTGCACCGACTGCCCGCGCCCGGTCAGGAACAACTGGTTATAGGCGTCGTTTTCGCCCTCCATGTTCCGCATCATCGCGCGGTCATAGGCCGTTGATCCTTGCTGAATGCCCTGCTGCGCCAACTGGTTTGACAGTTGCTCACGCCGCCGATCCAGCGCCGGATCAAGGCGCGCGCGGCCCAATTCCGCCAGACGTGCCTCGGTCGCCTCATTATTCAGGTTGACCGGCTGACCAAGCAAATCACCGATGCGGCCCGACTGATCGACCGCAATCTGCGAAATGTTCTGTTCCGCAAGGTCATTCCGGTCCTTGATCGCCTGCTGCGCTTCGGAAAGCGTCTGCGTGGCGGTGTATTGCGGGATGTCATACACGGTTCCCGTGTTCGGGTCGGTGTGCTGGAATGTCCCGGTCTGGTTATAGGTCAGCGCGCCGTCGGGCGTCACCTGATTGATGTTGTTCAGGTTTGATTGCGCAATAGCCGTCGAGACGTTCTGCGCTGTCTGCGCGCCTGCCGTTTTCGCCGGATCGGGCGGGGCTGGGGCTTTCGGTGACTTCATGTCATTCTCCGTTCAACAGGCGGGCCGCTTTTGCAGCATCGTCCGTGATAATCAAAACCGCTTCTGAGGCGTTGCGTCCCCGCAATCGAGGAATGATGTATTCCTGAGCGCCCAGCGCCTTGCACAAACGCCGAATGCGTGTGTTGCCTTCATCCGTCCTGACGTATGTTGCCTGACAGCCCGCCGTGCCGAACACGTATTCAGCCGCCGCCCGCAAAACTCCGCGCGATGCCCACTTGGGCGAGACCGCTGCGCAAGACATTTCAATCGTCCCTCGTTCCGGTTGCCAATCGTGGAAAATGATCCCGCCGACCAGATTACCGCTTGCGTCCTCAATGCCCATTGCCTGACATGGATCAAAAGACGCGCTGTAGCCTATCACCTTTGATACAAGGTTTATCGTTTCGTTCTTGCGATGCCAGACCGGCCTCAAACGACACGCTCGCCCGTTTCAAATGCCACGTCCACGCGCACCAATTCCACGCTCAATCGTTCCGCGCCGCCCGATGTGATCTGCACCGTTGGGGCCAAGGCATAACCCGCACCCGTCACTGTGCGCCACTCTGTCGTGGTGGCGGATACAGGCCCAAGCATTACGCCGCCCCATTCTTTCTCGCCCCAGTTGTCTATGCCCCAGATCATGCCGCCGCTCGGGGGCCGCGCCGCCGCATCGGGGGCCACGCCGAACGTCACGTCATAATCAAAAGCCATCCCGAAACGTGGGGCAAAGTCGTTGTTTGCGAAAAACGCACCACGCACCAATTGCGCGACCTTGTATGTCGCCGCGTCACCAAGATCAAAGAACGAATGACAATATTGCGCCGTAAAGGCATTGCCGTCATCCGCGCCGGTATCGTTCAACTTGTAAATCTGGCCATCCGCTCGCCCGACAAAGGCATTGCCAAGATAGAGCGCGCAGCATGTGCCATACCACCCGCCTTGCGAAGCCCAAGCGCCGGTTTGCAGGTTTACCGTCAACATGGCCGTGCTGGCCGGTGCCACCACCATCCCAATGTTTTCGTCCGTCCACTTGATCAGTTCGTAATCCGTCGCCCCATCGGAAACTTGACCCGCCCATGTGATTTCAATTGGCCGCGTGACAGCCGCGAGAGACAGCGCCGCAGGGTCTTTCTGCACAACCTGGCTGAGCGGCACAATGCCATCCACGGTTGCAATCAACAGATCACCACCAGCCTGCATCGTGGCCCGCTTGCCCAGAGGCTTGCCGATGTCGTAGCGCCCGACAATCGCCCATTGGGTCGTGTCTGACGGGTCCGACCCTTGATAGATCGCCACCTCGCCCTCGGTCGATATGAACACGCAGCGGTCATCAATCCCATCGCCGCTATCGAATGACCATGTGCCGCCCATCAGGAGCGACCCACCGCGTCTAAAAATGCCCGCAAGGCTTATGTCAGACGCCGCACCACCAATGGCCGCGACCGGCATATACCACGCCGTCAGCGTGTTCTTCTGCACAAAGAACAGGCGGCTCTTGAACAGCCATACATGACTGAGCGCCGTGGTAGCAACGCCCGTGATTGCAATAGACGATGCCGCTGCAACCGTGCCGTTCACCACCGCCGCGCCGCCCGCAGATGTGATCGCCTCGTTATCGCCGAATGGCCCGCTCGTTACCGCGCCGATCTTGAGTGTCCCCGTGGTTGCGTTTGTGCGCAAAACGCCCAGAATTTCCGCCGATGCCCCTGACGTGCCGCCTGTGACCGTTTCGCCCACCGCGAAATTTGTTGTCAGCGCGTCATAGGCCAGATTATTCACCGCCTCATCCGCAATCGGTTGCCACGCGCCGCCATCGTAAAGTTGCGCGTAATCTGTGCCATTGACCGATACCAGAAAGTCGCCGCCCGCCGTGCCGACTTGCTGTGTGGAGAAATCACCAGAGGCTAATCCACTCACGACCTGCGAAGCCTCGGAACCCGGTGTGAGCGATGAAATGTCATAAATCGCATTGGTTGACGCCGCAAAGAATGCGGGGCTTGACGGCTTGATGTAGCTGAACAGCGTCTTGACCGCGCCGCCGATCAGCGCCGCCCGTGAAATACCGCCGCGAACCAACAACCCGCGTTGTGTCGGCAGAAAGTTCCTGACCACCTCCGCGCCGTTCGGGTTGGGATTGGCAATCGGGAAATTCTCGACAATCCCGCCCGTTGGGGCCGGTATCGTCTGGAATTGCGACCGAGTGCGCCGACGGGGTTGCCTCATGGCACAATTTTCCACGGATAGGCCACTTTGGAATGCACCTTGTGACGGCTGTCCTGCGTGATAATCCGCGCGCCCTTATCCCAACTGATTTCCTGCGCTATGGCCTGTTCTGCCGTCGCCATGTCCTCGGCATAATCCAGGCCCTTGCGTTGCCGCCACTCCCAGATCAAGGCCAGTTCAAGCATCCGGTCATTCAGCCGGAACGTGTCCGTGTCCAGCGTAAACCGCGCCTTGTTTGAACCAGACGCCGGGGCAACAACCAGATTGCTCATGTAGTAGAATTTGGCGTCCTCATCCGCCGCCAAGGCGGGGCGATACTGGAATTGTCCATTGAAGATCGTCCACACCCCGACCACAAGATCATAATCCCGAATTTCCAGATGCAGGAAATCCTCGGGCGTCACGTGCATCAATGGTCGCTCCCAGCGCGTTGACCAGATTTGCCCTTCCTTCGTCATGCGCAGATAGTCGGACGGCAACGCGAAGGCTTCTGTCGTTCCATCGCCGTCATGTGTTGCCTGCGTCTTTAGCAGCGACCAGTCATGCAGCCGCACAATCCTTTCTGCCAGTTCCTTGACCACCGCCCGCAACTCGATGTTTGTCCGGTCTGTGCTGGAGAACAGAACGGACGGCTGATCAAGCCCAAGCCGGGGCGCAACGTCCTGAACGATTTCAAGGATTGTGCGGGTCATGGCTTACGCGGCCTCTTTCTTTTCGGCAATCGCCTTGAGTGCCGCCAGAAGCGTGTCACGGCTGGCATTGCCGCGCGGCACAGAACCGCCCGCATCGCGGATCATGTTTTTCAGATCATCATCTTCCAGCCCCTCGAATTGATCAGCAAATGCCGTCTCAACCTTGGGAGCGGGTTGCATCTGCGCCTTGAGTTCTTCCAGTTGCCGCTTGAGTTCCGCGACTTCGGACGTGCCTTTTGCGCGGTCAAGATACGCCTGCGCGGCAACTACCAAATCACGTGCGCCCATGCCGATCTTGCGCAACCCTGTATCGGTCAGGCCCGCCAGTTGCTCGACCGTCTTGATGTTCTGTGCCCGCAATTCCGCGCGCTTGGCTTCCGTGAGAACCGGCAATTCTGACAACGGTGTGCCTGACACAAAGTCGGCTTCGCTGTTCTTGAATGCGTGGTAAACATTTGCAAATCGCTCCGCATAGGTCATCTGACGGCGCTGATTGGAAACAAAGTGCATCTCATTCGCCGGGGCTACGAGTTCGCGCTTGTTGTCTGCTGGAAACCGGATGCGGATAAATTCGCGGTCCTCGAAAATAGGTCGCCCCTCCTCGATGGACAGGCGCGGGTTTTCCACGGCCTTGACGAAAAACTCGACCGCAAGGGCCATGTCGGGATTGTTCCCGGCCATTTGATTGACTTCCATAGGTGTTTTCCTTCTGAGGGATTGCGAGAGAAGCCGGGGCCATGACAGCCCCGGCCCGTGACATTACACAGTGTCTACAGCGTCGATCCACGGCCAGTTGAGCGAGCCGGTCGTGTTGACCGCATCCGCGCCACCTGTTGCCGTTCCGAGGATCATGCCATTGATGAACAGCGTGCCATCCGTTACCGCCGAATCGTCAACCTGCCCCGCGTCAACGGTAGCAGCAAGACGGGCATTGGCCGCAGCGTCCTGTTCCGTGCGGATCCCGCAAGGACCATAGACCTGAACCCAGCCATAGTCATTATCGGCAAAGGCCACGTCCGCAACGCCGATCTTGTCGCCGTATGCGTCATTGGACGAGGTAAGCATTGCTGCCTGAAATGCCTCGTCAATGGTGACAACATAGCCGTCACCCGTGATTGCCCCCGATGCCTGGACATAGACGTAGCATTTGCCGCCATGTCCCCACATCATCGTGCCGAGTTCAAACGGCGGATTGGCGTTCACAGTTCCTGCCGTGAACGTCTCGGTGAATACTGCACCGATTGCGTTTTGACCGATAGTCATGTCAGTTCTCCTTAAACCAAGCTGTCAAACAGCTTGGCCATATGCAGCGGGTTGCACATCGTCAATTCGCCGTAGAAGCCAATGTGCTGCACAACCGCGTCTTGGTTGACCGGGGTTTGCTTCCCGCCAAACTTGCTGAAATTCCGATCTTTGTGATACCGGAAGCACAACGCCTTCGTGTCGATGAAGTAAGTCACGTTGGACGGCATGGCCGACCCGATCCCGCCCTCAAGCACGATGTCATTCGAGCGGCCCGCGCCGTAGAACTTCAACGACGGGAAACCAAGTTTGCCAACGCCGCCACCATCGGTGATGCGCTGGATGTTCTCGGTTGCGGCCTGATACGCAAGATAGTGCTCTTGGCTTGCGCAAATCAGGTCCGGCCCTTCACGGCCTCTGCTGCGTTCAATCACGATCTGGTTAAAGATCGGCTTGATCGTGGTCGAGGTGACTGCGGTGACGCCGGTAAAGTAGCTGTTTGCGTCATAGGCCGTTGTGCGCCAGATCACGTTTGAACGTGCGATGCCGCCATACGATCCGCTCGTCGGGTCCGTGGGGATTGCCAGTTGCAGACCGCCAATCTGGCGTCCCGCATCTGCCGTGCCATCGCTGTGAAGGTCTTCCGTGAAACGGTCCTTTAGTTCCTGCTCGGCAGCTTCCAGCTTCACATCCATGATATTCATGAGTTGCGCAGTCGATCCGCTGTTTTGCAGGATTTCCTCCATGCTCAGAACAACGGAAACAGCAGCCAGCTTGGGCGTAAATTCCGCGTCATTAAGCAGTTCTGCTGGGTTGGGGTTGAGGAACTGATAGCCGCTGTAGCGGGTATACGTTCCACTCTCTGCATACAGAAGCCGTTCGCGGATCGTCGGACCCTCGAAGGTTTTCCACATGCCTTTTTCTTTCATGCAGGCCAGGATCACGTTGGCATTCGACACAAGGTCTTGATAGCCGGTGGACCGATCCTCGACGGCCAGCGAAAGCGCCTCTTGCAGGCGTTCGTTGGTGTTAAGTGCCATTAGGTCACTCCATCACAAGTTGAGGTTAAGCGAGACCCGCTTGGGCAAATGCCCGCGCAAGCGCATCGCTACGGTTTTTTGATGGCTGTCGGTTTCCAGGGTTTGAGCCTGCATTCGGTGCGCCAGTCACAGAAAGCGCCGGTCGGGTTTGAGCCAATGGCGCGAGAGCCGGTTGAACCGGCGAGGGCGGAGCGGAAACGAGCCGCTCGGCTTTGGTGTAAGCGTCCGCGAGATCCGACGCATAGCCGGTCTCAAGCATCCGCAATATTTCATTCTCCAGTTCGCCAAAGCGTGGATGGGCGTCCGCAAAGGCTTGAACCTCTTGCAACACGGAATTTTGCCGCTGCGTCTGAACGGTCTCTGACACTTGCCCGAACCGCTGCTCAAGGTCGCTGATTTTCTGGTTGAGCCGCAGGATTTCCCGTTGCGCGGCGTCATTGCCCTGCCCCGGCTGGTCGGTGATGAGCGATGCCATTTGTTGCGGCGTCATGCCCATGTTCTGCGCCAGAGCGCGCAAGCCCTCGGCGGGGCGCTCGCGCAGCATGTTCTCCATGTTGACGTAATTCGATAGCGCCTGATCCAGCCTGACGCCATGCTTCTGCGCCATGTCAAAGAACGGCTTGAGCGGTTTGATTTGCTCGTCTTTCTGCGCAATGCCGGTTTCAAGTTCAGAAATGGCCCGCTGGATTTCACCACGCACCGGCTCGGGCGCGTCTTTCCATGCCGCCTTTGCATCCGGTGAAAAGCGTGACGGGGCTTCGCTGATCGGGGCCTTTGCTGTCTCGACCGGCTTTTCCGCCTTGGCGTCGATGGGCTTGGTTTCAACCGGGGCCTCCTTGGCGACGAATTTGCCGTCAGGGCCGCGAGGCTGTTCGCCCGTTGTTTCAACAGGTTTGGATTCCGCCTTTTCCGCCTTGTCTACTTGTTCAAAAGCCTTTTCCAGACTTTCCATCCGACTGCGCTTGGGGGCCTCTTTTGGCTCTTGAGCGGCGGTGTTTGTTTCCGGTGCGCTAACCGGCGCTTCAACCGGGGCAGGAGTGTCAATAGCAGTTTGTTCCGCTGGTGCGGGGGCATTCAGATCATCCATTGTTGATTTACCTTCTGAGGGTGCGCGTTAGGGTGCGCCAAAGCCTTTTTGGCTCAGAGCGCGGCCAATGCTGGCCAATCGGGCTTGCCTCGCCCGTTTCTTTTCGTCGCGTGTCGGTTCGGGGCGTTTCATCGGCACGTCACTGCCCACCTCAATCACACCAGCGCGGCGGTATTCCTTCCGCAAGTTCGACTTGCTGTCATACAACTTGCCGTTTGTCATGCTTTGGACGGGCCGCATGTCGTCACGCAGAATCATGGGAGCGCAGAGGTCGCCTTGGCTTGATCGCCGCATGAATGCGCGTTCTTCCCATTCCGCCATGCGTCGGTCGTATTCCTGCGGTTCCAGCCATGTGCCGGAAACGCGGTCAAACTTCTTGCCTGCGGTCAGGTCAGGCATCGTCATTGCCCAACTTGACGGGCCGCTCTTGCTCCCGTTCCATATCCATCTCGTTAATCCGCATCAGCGCGTCAACCTCGGTCTTGCGTTCTGCCAGTTCCTGCTCGTCAACCTTCAGACCCAATTCGCGGGCCTTCAATTGCAGTTCCAGGTTTTTCATCGCCATATCCATGCGCATCCGCTCGGCCTCAAGCGTGGCCTTCGCCTGCATCTCTTGCCCGCGCAATTGAATTTCCTGCTGCTTTAATTGCGCGTTTGCCTGCATTTCCTGCATACGCATCTGCATTTCCTGCTGTTTGGCCTGCATTTCAGCCTGCATTGCCATTTCTTCCGGCGACGGCCCTTGCTGCTGAGTAGCGGCCTGCGCCTTGGATTTCACAACGTCCACGAATTCTTCAATCGCCCCGCCCAGATCGCGGCCAGCGCGGAAGCCACCCGCTGCAAACTTGATCAGTTCACCGGCAAAAGGCGCTGTCTCGGGCTGCTGCGCCACCATCGCCCCGGCCTGTTGAATAAACGATCCAATCGCGGTCACAAATTCAATCCGGCTGTTTTTCTCCGCCTGTTCATCCGCCGCAATCGTGCTATCGCTTTCGATCTGCATCAGGAACGGACGCAAGCGATCCGACTTAAGCAACTGGTCCACCTGTTCAATCGTCACGATCTTGGACATATCAGGCGGTGGCGGAGGCTGTTGCCCTTGCTGTTGCCCTTGCTGTTGCGCCATCATGGCCTGCTGCTGCGCCTGCATCATCATCTGCTGCACTTGCTGCATGGTCATCATTTCCATGCCCGCCATTTTCAGCAATTGCGACCCCGGCACGTTCTCCGCGTAAATCTCCGCCTTGATGCGCAGAATATCCAGCGCAATCCGCACCATTTCATTCTGCCGCTCACGAACGCGAACGCTGCCATATTGCGCTTTGAGGTTCTGCGCTGTAGCGGTCTCGCTTGCGTCCGTCGCCCCGCGCATGATGTCGCTCAGGCCGGTGATTTCGTAAACGTCCTCGATCAACTGCCGCCGCAGCGCCACAAGCTGCGTGATGACCGTTGCCACCTGATCGACAGGCAACCACACAATCGCGTCCTTGAGCGCCTGCCCGCCAACTGCCGCGAAGTTGGACACAGGCACCAGAATGGCCTTGTTATCCGTCTGGCGCATCGCCGCTTCAATGGCTTCACCGATTTCCGATGTGCCAGAGGCATAGAAGCCCTTGAGACGCAGGCTTTCCGAAAGGCTGCTGATCCGCGCCGTCAGTTCGTTAATCTCGTCGCACTGATCGCGGTAGTAGACATAATCGGGAATGGGCTTGAGCGTTCCCCGTTCGACCGTGCCATAAGCGGGCTTGGGGCACGGGAAGAAACCCTTCACATCAAACAGCGGGGGCCGTTCGTCAAGCGCCTCGTCAATTCCTTCTGTAACCCATACAACCTTGTTCTCGACGCGCGACCAGATTTCCCAGACCTGCGCTTTCTTCTCAGAGGTGCGATATTCATCGCCAACTGGCGAGCCGCTATTGGCCGGATCGTGCGAAACCTGCTCCCGCTTGGCGTCAAGAAACGCATCCCCGAACCTGTTGCGCCCCTGTTCAAGCGTCAGATATGCGCGGCGGGCCACCCAGCCAACCTCGGACCACTTGCGCGCCGGTTCGTGCAGGAAGTCCTTGCGGTCTACATGGATGCACCGGCCATCGTCCAGAACCCACAGAACACCGCGAGCCGACAGCGCCAGGTCATCCCGCACCAGAAGCAACGTGTCGTGCAGGTCGTCGGCTTCGATGTCCATTTCAAGGACACGTTCGATCAGTTCAGACGCCTTGCGCACAATCTCCTTGCCATCGCGGTGGCGCGGCATGACAACCGGGCGAGGCGGGCGCTGATAGATCGTCGGGCGCAAAACTTCCAGATTGGCCCAGAAAATTTGAAACTCACGGTCGCCAATGCCTTCGGCCAGAATCTTGAGCGATCCGTATTTCTGGTCAACGCTGTCAGCCTTGTCCTGATACGTCTGAAACGCCTTTTCAGCCTCGGCGATCATGTCAAGCCAAGGCTTTGACTGGCCGCGCGCCTTGTTCTCGACTATTTCCTGTTCGTCGCTGTAGTCCATCAGAACTGCGCCCCCAGATTGCGACGAATGGTGCAAGTCATTTTTCTGTAAGCGGCTTCCGCGATTGCTTCCGCAAACTGTTCATTTGTCCAAGCCATTTCCGCAATCATCCTGCGTTGTGCATTGAGCATCGGCGTTTCTGTTGTGCGCAGGTTCGGGTGGCGAGTGCATATCTTTTCCAATGCCGCATGACTGCGACGGTTGGTTTCCAACGTTGCAAGCGCGTCCTCTGAATACATCATAGCCGCGTCCTTTTTTCATTGCCCGCCTCGGGTGGCCCTATCCAGACTTGCCCCGGCTTGGGCTTCATAACCGCCCTGACACGCTCTACAGCCAAATCGCGGTAGCCTTGCGCCGCGTAGCGCAACGCATCCGCCGTGTGGCTTGACCAGTCGTGGCGCGGGTGCGTCTTGAACACCTTGGCCTTTTCGTCAAAATCGGCGCGGTAGTTGCGCAACGCCTCGATGCCATCCTTGCACTTGGCTCTGTCAAACCACATGCACGGGAATAGCTGCCGAACCCCGTTTATCCCATCATCGACTGAGGCGGGCGGCAACAAGATTGGCCTGCGACCCATAGCGAGCAAGGTCTCCAGCCTTGAACGTCCGGTGTCCAGACTTCGCACCTTCGCGTCGTGTGGCACGTAATCATTGCCGCCTTTGTATCCTGCGGCGTCCAGTATTCCGACATAGTGGCCCAAAGGCTTTCCGTGGTCCTCGATGTGGTCAATAACCCGCATCCCTTCCGGCCCTGCCTGGAAAACCCAGATCACCATGCTATCGCCAATGCCTAGATCCCATGCCGTGTGGATCGGCAGATCGTTACTCACCAGGATATCAGTGACGCGCCCTTCGCGCTCGGCATCTGCAATCAATGCGCCATAGTAGGAACCAATGACAGCCGCGTCAAAGCTGCACTCGTATTCCTGTTGATATTGCTCTGCCGTCATGGTGCGGCGGGCGTCCGCAAGTTCGTCCGCGTCGATCAGGCCGCTTTCGCTTGCCCGCAGAACAATTGAAAGCCAGTCGTCGCTGTCCTGCGCCAGCGTGTGAATGTCAAAGAAGCCGTTTCGGCCCTTCGGCGTGCCGATGAATGTAGCCCATCCCTTGCGGTCACTGAGCGCGGGCCGGATGACTTCTGACCATGCGCGCGGGTCCATATCCCCGTTTTCATCCATGATGCAGCCATCAAGATAGATGCCGCGCATCCTGTCGTAGTTGTCCGCGCCGTATAGCCTTATGCGTGAGCCGTTATGCTTGAAGGTGACGTGCAGTTCGCTTTCATTCGGCACGGTGCCTGGAATGGCTGCGGTGTATTGCTTCAAGTATTGCCACGCCACGTCCTTGGCTTGAGTGTAGAAGGGCGCGATGTAGGCAAAGCGTGAGTTGGGCTTTTTGCTTTGAATGGCTCGGGCAATCAGGTCTTGAATGCAGGCAACCGTTTTGCCAGCGCGGCGGTGTGCGACGATGCAGGCCCATCGTTCCTTGCGCAGAAGGTAGCCCTTGAACGGCTTGCGCGGAATGATGTTGATATGAAGCGGTGTCACTCATCCCCGCCAATGCGAACGATCAATTCGACCTTCTCCGTCGCATCGCCCTTGTCATCAACAGGCTTTTGATCCGGTATCACTTTTGCCAAGAGGCCGAAGGCTGCGCGCACCTGATCTGCGTTCATCATTTTCAGGGTCACGTCTTCGTCATGCGGGGTGCAAAGCGCGTGATTTTGCAAACGGTTGATAAGCTGACTGGCCTGAATTTTTTTCTTTACATCGTCGGGATGAAAGAGTTGCTTTCTTACGGCCATGTCGATCCGCTGCCGGTTTGAGCGGTCAGCGCCTCTTGTTATGCGTCAATGACGTTGATGGATTGCCCCGATGACAATGAAATGTAAATGGGGTAGCTAGGCGGAACATACACCCCGACCGATGCTGTTGCCGCTGCGCCTGCGTTTGCGATGACAGCGGTTTCGCAATAGACCTGTGCAACGTCACCAGCCTGAGCCACGAGCGCGCCTGCTGCGTTAGTGCCGCTTGATGTGATTGTCTCCGTCCGCATCCGACCGGCGAACACGTTGACGCCATCGGCTAGTGACGGCGCGCCAACAATGCCCATGCTTACATAAACGGTTGCCATTGGCAGTCCTCCAAAAAAAACGCCCATTACGGGCGCTAGAAACACGAATGCTTCGCATCATACTAGCGTGTTCCGATAGCGCGGTCAACAACATCTGCAAACCGCTCCATCGCCCAAACAAACCGCCGCCCGTGATCCGTGATCCGGCCCTCACTCATTGGCTCGACGCGGCCATAGGATACGTCATAGATTGCGGCCTGCTGGTAGCACGGCAAATGCATGATAAAACCCTGCCAGCGCATCCATGCGTTCGCGGCGTCCCGGCTGCGTTCTTCTTCGGTTCGCAGATCGGGCTTGTCGTCTGGCCGGGTTTCCAACCGTTCGGGCATCATTTCCAGCTTTGCGGTTGCCGCGTGAAGGCGCAGACCGAGGTAATACTTGGCATAGGTCGCCTCTGCCGCTGTAAAGCCCCTGTAAGCGTCCCAGAGGCGTTTTGCGGTGTCACCCCCATGGATTGCAAGGATGGCCACTCCTGCGGCCTCTCCGTAAGCCTCACGATCCATTTCGGTCAGGTCTTTCGGTTTCTTTCCGGCCTGGCGGGCGCGGGCTGCAAACACGATTTTCTGAATACCCGGCTCTGCTTTTAATTCCTCCATCCTGGCGCGGCCTCGCTTTTTCTTTCGAGGGGTTGATGCCAATTCAGGCATGGCCAGCTTCTTGAGCCGCCGCTTTTCGCCCTTGGTCTTTGCCTTGGTCATTTCTGCCCTCGCTTGCCATAAAGTCTTTCGGCCACGTTGATGATGGACTGCCTCGTCCAATCGTCCCCGATCTCTGCCGGATCAATTACCGCCAGCCCGTGCCGCTGCCATGCCTCTGCGCAGGCGTCCCGGTTTCGCCGCTTGGCTTCCTCTCCCGTGGGCGGCTCGGCGTTCGCCTTGTGGTAAATGTTAGACACGAGACGGGTCATGGCAACGGATGATTCTGCGGCCCATAGGGCTCAAGGTTCTCC
>Ga0210043_1001686_pt1 | contig 17127 bp, 14 predicted proteins | sample CryGeymet201501t_FD_183990 | JGI IMG/M metagenome (GOLD analysis project Ga0210043, IMG submission 183990) | Groundwater microbial communities from Crystal Geyser aquifers in Utah, USA - Crystal Geyser metaG 2015-01t (SPAdes) (version 2) | ecosystem: Environmental > Aquatic > Deep subsurface >... | reverse complement strand
AGAGCTTTTCGCGGGAAATACGCAGTTGCGTGGTGTACTTCTTCAGATCCGAGAAGGTATCCATCAGGGTCTTGTTCGGATTGAGACCTTCGCGCTCGGACAACAGGGCCGACTTGACGAGCTGCGCGGTGGTGATCGGCATGATGTAGTTCTCCGTTCGGCCGCTCACTGGCCGCGCTTCGCCGCTTCGTAGGTACTCATCCGTGCTATCTGCTCCGGCGTCATCGACTGTGCTGCTGCGAACTCCAGCCCCTGCCCGGCCGCCGCACCGACGCCCTTCGCGGCGGCTTCCGCGGCGCCGGCCCACGGAGACGGAAGCGGCGCGGCGCCACGAATACGCGCTTCCTCGCGCAGGGTCTGATCCTGCGACCGCTTCTCGATGTCGTTCCAGCCGCGAGCCGTGGCCTGCGCGCGGGCCGCCTGGATGGCCTGCAGCCCCGCCCGGTTGTAGCCGCTGCGGCCGAAGGAGCCGGAAGCGTCGACCTGTTGCTTCAGCTCGTCGGCTGCCGGCGCCAGTTCGGCGTTGATCTGCTGCCGAAGATCAGAAGCCATGCTGCGCTTCTGGCCATGCGTGTAGCCGAGCCGGTTGTTCTTCAGCCGCCGGAGATCCTCGCGCCGCATCTTGCGGGCTTCGCGGGCGTCTTTCGAAAACGAGCTGACAAGCGACCCCACGCCCTCGATGATCGCGGGAGCGGCAGCGGCTGCGAGCAGAAGCGGAAGCATGGCGGCAGCATAGCACAGCGCCGCAGCCGGAGCACGGCTGATTACGGAGCCCACATGGGGATGCCGACGGCAGATCGAACGCCGAACGTGATCCGGCTGTACAGGCGATGGCTGTACCCTGTGCGGTCATTGCCAGCACCAGTGAGCTTCGTCAGCGGACCGATATTCCGATCTATCCAGACCTCGGAGCCGATCGGTTCTTCCATCGACACCCGGATGGAAATGGAATGCGGACCCGCTGTGACTCCAGTAGCCAGCCATTGCATCGACCACCACTGCGCCGCGAGATCCTCCCAGGTATAATGGTTGATACCTGGGACGGTACCCGTGCCGTCTCCAGAGTCGAACAGTGCGGTTTTCGCGAGGCTTCGGATCGTCGCCATGATCTGCGTACCGTCCAGGAAGGCCTTGACGAGAATCTTCGGCTGCTCGGGGCTGGGCACCGGCTGCGCCGCTGGTACGATATGTTCGGGCCGGAATTGGTGCACGAAGAACTGCCACTGCCACAGCACCAGTCCTGGGTCGTAGTCGATGTAGAACGCGGCGGACGTATCGCCGAGCTGCACGTATGTCATGTCGTTTGCATCGGGGGCCGCATCGTTGTACAGCGAGACCGACCGATGGTTGCTATGCGGGAAGAACTTCACGAGGCAGTTCGGCTGTACGTGCTCGGCTCGCACGTTCCACGGCGCGTTGAGATTGCCACCGCCGCCGGCTGCCAGGTTGCCGTTCAGCTCCGAATACAGCCCGGAACCGGTCGCGTCGTACAGGTTCTGAGCGTGGTCATCGGCGTCGAAGGCCAGACCGTCGGTGTACGTATTCGGCAGGATGATCTGTGCCATCGGTCACCCCGCCCGCATCTGCAGCACGGTGATGTTTGCATTGCGCCACGTGACGGTCACGCGATCGGCGACATCCGGCCTGAATCCCGAGATTGTCACGAAGAAATCTTGCCAGTCATCGCCGGCGTAGACGAGCTGCCGGTTGTCGAGCACGGCCATGAGAGCTACGTCGTAGTCGACATAGCCTGCGATGGCGGCATCAGTCTGATCCCGGTTGAGCACGTTCCAGTTGTTGACGATCACCTGGGTGTCCTTGATGACAGCGTTATTGGACACTACGCGGTTGGCGCCGATGGCAAGCTGCGCAAACAGCGCCGGTTCCAGCTCCGATCCGGCCCGTGTGATCTGCCTGACGTTGACGTTGGCCAGCACGAGAATGAGCGATGCCACGTCGCTGTCAAAGTTACCGCCGCCAGCGTGGGCAGCACGCATGTCGGCGCCGCCGTTGTTGTCTAGGACCCACCATCCGTCGTCGCCGAGTATCACGTTGGCGAACTCGGTCGTAGCAGACCATCCCGGATATCGTGCGTCGGTGGCCCGGCCCGCATACGGGATGTTGTCGATGTGCGCAGCGCCGTAAGCAAGCAGCAGCCCCGGCAGATGCTCGCGGCCGAGACCGCCACGGGCCACGGCGCCTTCCTGCACCGTGTTGTACCTGGTCGCGAGCGCGGCCATCCGATCCGTACCGAGCGTAGCGGCGCTGAGCAGATCGTTGTCCCCGAATGCGGCCACCTGCAGAGATGCCGACGCCACGGTCGCCGCCGGCCATGTCGGAAATTCGGTCACCAGCATCTTTCTGGAGAACAGCGCGACGAAGTCGGACAAGCTGTCGTACCACGGTATTTCTTGGTCGAACCCCTTGGGCGCTCGCCGTGCTATCAGCTCGACAGTGTGCCCGCCGGGAGTAACAGGCACGCAGCCGAAGATTCGAACCGGCATCGCTTCGGGTCCGCATCCGACAGCGTGGTGCGACTTCGTCTGCTGCGGCCCTGGACCCGCGATCGGCGGGCTGGTAGATGTCGGGAAGTTGCGCTCCGGCGTCGCCTTGAGCGCATACCGCTCCCGATGCCGAGCGGATCTGTGACCGGTCATGGCACCATAAATGATCTCGCCGTCGACTCGAATGGCAAACTGGATGTTGGCGCCGAACGCCGATTGCGGATTACCGCCGAGCGCTCCGGCATAGGAGTGCGTGAGGTGGCCCCAGTCGCCCGCGGCGCTGAACGGCATCCAGATATACTGGACAATCGTGTTGATCCACAACCACGAAACACCGGTCGACACGGAGACATCCGCGTTATCGACGATCTGCCACGCTGTTGCATTACGCAACTGGATGACACCCGGCGAAGCCGCTGTAGGCAGTTGATATCCACCGGTGTAATCACCGACATCAGGGTCAACCGCGCGGCTGCCGTACGTGTTCTTGTTATACGCACCAGCGCCTACACCGACATTGCCAGAAAATCCGGACGCCTGGAAGTTGTGCTGGTCGAGCTTACCGTATTCATGTACGGCTGGCGAGATGCCGATGTTCATCCGCCGCACGTCGAGCGTATTGGCGGGGCGGAGCCGGTGCTTTGGAAGTCGGTACACGGCGGCTCCTACGGCAAGTCGTCTGAGTGCGGGATACGCCCGAGGTTCATCTCGCCGCGAGTAGCAACGTCCGCGAGTGCAATGGCAGCACCGATTCGGTACGCCGCCGGCCACAACGCGCGAAGCTCGAACCGGAAGGAGAAGCAGTCGTCCAGGTCTACGGTGACCTGCCGCCAGTACAGCCGCTGTCGGCGGAGCCGTGACGTTCCGAGTACGGCTTCGGCCGCCTGTTCGAGCGAACTCGACGCAGTACCGAGCGGCAGCCCGTACGGCTCCAGCGGCCGCGTACCGCCGTCATCTGCCGTATCGAACGACCTGTAGCAGTACACCGAGATGCCGTCGGTGCTGTCGTCGATCATGCCCAGCAGCAGCGTCCTGACCCGAAACGGTGTCTGCGCCGTGTCACCGATGCTTACCCACGGCGACATGTAGACGCTGTACCGCTGCGGCGCGGTATAGCCAAAGACATCGCAGTACAGCACGACTACGTAGTCGTCGCTTCCGGCTCGCACTGCGGCGAGGACGTAGCTGTCTGCGTCGTCGAGTTCGCACATGCCGTAAATGGAGAATCCGTAGTTGTAACGGCTCCATCCGTACTTCTGGCTCCAGGCGAGGATGATGTCGTTCGATGTCCTGCCTGCGCGGGTCACGGCGCACAGATACTGCCGATAAGTGCGGTCGTAGGCCGACGTCGAGCAGATCGACCGGATCGAGTTCAGCTCGTTGTCGTAGACCTCACGGTTCTCGCCGGAGATCGGCACCGGCATGAATCCGCCGCCGTCAGCGGACGACTTGGCTATCATCGCCACGAATCCGTTCGGACTCCGCCAGATCAACGTGCCGTCTTCGAGGGTCTGGATGCTCGCCGGAGCGTCGCAGCCGGTACCGCCGATCACGCGGGCTGGATACCGCATGTCGGTGATGTCGAACATGGCCCTGGACGTGAACACGTAGTTCCGACCGGCATGGCTAACTCCGGCGGTCACTGCGGCGCCGCGGTCATCAGGCATGCACCAGTCGTCGACGCCGAAAGTACCGGCCTTGCGCGGCAGCGACTTGCGGACGATGGACACGTCGGTCGTGATACCGGAGATGAACAGGCAGCCGTTGTGCAGCCACGCGATGGAGAAGACCGGTACCGGCACGTAATCGGTTGCCAGCACCGACAGATTTCCGTCTTCTAACTCGTCCTGGTACAGCGCCTCGCCGCGCCCAGGAATCGTCGCGACCAGGTAGTAGCCGGGCCCTTCACGCTTGGCGTCCTTTGTCCTGACGAGACGCGATGCGACAGCGTGCAGCGGAGCGCTTCCGCTGGTTCGCACCAGCGCGCACCGCTTCAGCTCGTCAAGTTCGGCCGGATGCAGCCTGTCGGCAGAACCAGACGCATCGATCCAGTAGCCTTTGGCCTGGTTCGAGTAAACCACGTGGGCTTCGGAACGTTCGGACAGTGGGCTCAGATTGCCGATCGGGTCTACGTACTGCAGCGCGTAGTACCGCCTGGACGTGAGCAACCGGCCCTGCCCGTCAGACAGAACCTCGCCTTCGGTGCCGATATCGCCCTGCCACGAGTACCCGTAGGAGTTCGGATAGTAGTGCTCGCGCTCGCCTTCGGACGGCTGCTCGGGTCCGTCAACAGTCGGCGCCGACGGTGCCCGATCGAATCCGAGCGGCAGCACCTGTCCGTCCGGCAGGATGACTCGTACGCGATTTACACCGTTGCACCAGATGACATAGTCTCCGAATGCTACGAAGACATCCGGGGCACGCGGCGAATCCTCGTCGGACAGGCCTGTCGCGATGGACTCCCACGGTACTGCGGCGTTCCACCCGCAGAATCGGTACAAGACGCTACCGGCGCGCAGCAGGATGAGCTGCACGGTTCCGCCCAGCAGCTTCGCGCTGAAGATGCCGTGTGGCCGTCCGATGACCTGGTAGCCGCCCTGACCGATAGGCGGCGCGAGCGGCGCCGGACCGTTGACCGACGCGAGCGAACCATCAGGGTCCGGCACCAGGTTCTCGACACGACCGGCATGCTCTCGGTCGAACAGACCCTGGCCCTCGCCCGTGGCGATAGGGATCACGATCTGCTGCAGCGAGGTCTCGCCGGCCATGTCTCAGCCTACCGGTTCCGGCGTGGAGGACGCTCGGCACCCGGCAGTGCATCACTCGGAGCTTCCTGCTCCGATTCCGGTTCCGCCTGTACCTTCGCCTTCGCCTTCAGCTCCGGATCGTGCCAGCCCGGGCCCTTGCTGTAGACGAAGCTCACCGGATGCGGCTGGTCGTAGAGCTTGCGCAGGTCGATGTCGCCGGGGATGATGAACATGTCGTCGCGGACCCTGCCGTACGCCTCCCAGTCCTCGCGGTCAAGCTGGTTCAGGTTCCGGCCGCCGTCGACGAGGAAGTTCATCACGCCTTCGACGGACGACACGACCTCCCACTCGTCGCCGATCTTCGGACGGGGCACGGCGGGCTTGCTGACGGGATTGGGGTCCGCACGAAGCGCGGTCTTCTGGTCGTACATGGCTGCTTCCTCCGGCAGGTTGAATGAAGTATTTCAGATTTCGGAGCCTGCCGCCGCATCCGAATCCGAATCATGAAGTCATATCTCCGCGGCGCCACATTTCGACGTTGGACACGCCAGACCGTAGCCGCCTGGCACGGACCACGTCGGAACCGGCCCGTCGATGTCCTGTCGCCGCCGCCTTGAACCGCATGGCGTCTGTTCGGTGTACCTCAGCAGCGACCAAGTCGTTGCCGTCCTTGACCGAGAGATTCGCCAGCAACAGCTTCTGAAAGAACGGCACTGCGTCATCTTCGATCGGCACCACGTCGCTGCCGTGCCAGAACGTATCAGGCAGGGCGTAGACGCTGAAGTCGATCTCGTAGCGGGCATCGGGATGCTCCCAGAGCTTCCATGCCCTGTATGCGGTATGCGACGGCAGCCGCGTCTCGCCGTCCGGCACCACAGAGCCATTCCAGGTGAATGAGGCTTCCGGTGTCGTCTGTGACGGCAGGATCTCGGTCAGCAGGTACGGAATGCTATCGGCGTCGACCTGGTTGAGCACGCCGAGACCAGCAGTCCGCACCGACGTCCGCAGCACGTAGATCCGAATCCGCAGCCCGCTGTGCGTCTCCCGCAGGTTCGCGCCGGCGCCGAGCCAGAAGTTGATCATCGCCTCCGGGTTCGTCGTCGTGATCCGAATGGCACCACCCGGATTCGCCGTGTGCGAGGCGACCGCCGAGATCGGAGACGGCGGAGATTCCCACACCGGTCGCCGGATGCCGCCGGGATAGTTGCCCCACTCGGCATCGGTGTAGCCCCAAGCGACCGTCGCGTAGAACTGGAAGTCGCCTTCCTGAACCGGACCGAGCCACGGAATCAACCCGTTGATCTGACCCGGGAACGACACTGCCGGCGCCGTACGGATCGGCGACAGGCTGAATGACCGACCGGGCCAGATGGCCGACGGGATGGACGTGTACTGCCCGCGGTAGTCCGGAGCGTCAGCCGACAGCGCGTCCGCGGCGGAGACGACCGCGACCTGCTGCCTGGAATCATCGAAGACCCGGCCCACCAGCCTCGGACCGACCACACCGGCCGAAAACCACACCTCGGGCTGATGAATACGGAACTCCATGCCAGTGTCGATGCTATTCCGCCACGGCCGGTCGAGCGACACGTACCAGGTGTACGGCGGACCGCCGAGCTGCGTCGGAGCCAGCCACCAGTGCCGACTCTGGCGCCGGTGGACGGTTCCGTCCGGATCGGTGATCTCCAGATGCATGATCCCATCCCAGGTGCCGTCGGTCGGCGGTACCCAAGCCGCCGGATCGAGCAGCGCACCGGCAGATGTCCGGAACTCCAGCACCCAGGGATCCGTTGTGGTGTCCAGCCGGTGGCCGTCGTCGGAGACACTGTCCGGATGAACCACAACGTGCGTCTCGGCCGGTACGAGCGCCTCTGGCCACAGCGTTGCCGCTTCCTGCAACGCCGCTCGGAACGTGTCCAGGATGCGCGTGTTGAACGAGCTGCCGGTCGACCGCATGTTGCGGGAATGCAGCAGGTCGCTCATGAGCCATCCGACGGTACGGTCCATGGTGATGATGATACCCCGGATGCTGTGAAAAGTCGACTACGGGAGATGGCGGATGCAGCAGCCCCCGGCATGCCAGGAGCAGCATGTCGGGGGCTGGGCGGACGACCGCGAACGGCACGTGACCGCGACCGTCTACCAGAGAGACTACAGGTCGAGCAGCACGAATGCCGGGTTGCCGGCGCCGGCTGGAGTGTTCAGCGCCAGACCGATGGCCATCTCGGGCGTGCCGAGCGTGTCGGCCACCCGCTCGGGGTTGCCGGCGCCAGTGGTCGACACCGGTTGCCCGATGGTGACCGTACCGTCGTCATCCTGCTCGACGACGCCCCTGCACTTGATCCAGCCGGCGGACCCGGCGGGAATGGTGTACGTGCTGTCGCCGTGATTCACCACGACACCGCGCACCCGCTGCCGGTTGATGATGCCGGTGGACCGGATGCAGTTGTAGCCGCCGTACGCCGTGGTACCGTGCACGATGATGGATTCACCGGGGCTGAAGGCAGTCGCGGCTTCGGCGTTGCGGACGAAGACGTACTCCTCCTCGCCGTACGCGTAGTAGGTGGTGCCGTCATCGGCCAGGTGTTCCCGAGCGCCTTCGGCAGCGACCTTCCGGCGAGTACCGAGGAACCGGAACAGCTCCTCGCCGGACATGTCGACCGCGGTGCTGGCGGTGAGCGACGTGGTGTAGACGGTGCTCAGCGGTTCCGCGAGCATGTCGTAGTCCATGATGAACCTCGAAGATGTAGAAGATGAAGATGTAGAAGAAGGGATTCAGCCGAGGGAGGATGGGCCGGTCGACCCGCAACCCGTGAAGGCTACAGGCCGACCGGCCACGATCCTAGTTGCCGCCGTCCACGACGCCCTGAGCGGCCACGTTGCGGCACAGGGTCGCGAAGTGGTGAGCACCGCGGGTGACGTAGCCGTCCTGCCGTTCCAGGCTCTCGCGCAGAGGCGGGATCTTCAGCTCCTCGTAGGTGCTCCTCTCCCAGCCGTCGCTGTTGATCAGATAGGTGACACCGTTCGCCGCGTTGCCGGTGAACTGCGTGGTGTCGAGGTCGTACTCGCAGCACACGGCCGCGCCGTCGCCGAGGTCGAACTGCAGCAAGGACTTCTTCTTCTCGTCCTCGGTCGTGGTGATGACCGTTCGGACCGTGGCCCGGCGCTCCTCGCTGTAGTTGGAGTAGGTCACGGGGTCCATCAGGATGACGTCGGGGCCCTTGTTGGAGCCCTGCGCGTACCGGGCGCAGTCGCGCCAGGCCATCTCGATGGTCCGCATGCCGCTGGTCGGCCAGGCACCGATGGACCGGTACTGGTTGGCGTAGAAGATCGACGAGTCCTTGGCGAGTCCCTGCACGGTATCGGACTGCGCGGTGAAGGCCGCGAAGTCGAGCAGACCGTTCTGGGTGCCGCTCACCACACCGGCGCTGTACTGGCCGTTGAGGACCAGAATGCCGCGGAACTGCGACGGATCGGCCGACAGCCCGCCGGCCGTACCGGTCAGGAACGCCTTGTTCAGGTCGTCGTAGTAGGCGAGGATCGGCAGCATCACGTACTGCTGGATGAGGTCCACCGCCGCACCGGGGCCGCTGTTCTCCAGGTCGTCCTTCTTGGGGATGACCGGCGAGACGATCCACCGGAACGGGTACATGTGGATCTTCCGCAAGGTGCGGTAGCGGGTGTGGTCGAGGATCTCGTCGCCGCGGGTGATCATCCGACCGCGGGCGTTCGAGGCGACACTCAGCGTGCGCTCCATGAACGGTCCCTGGCCCTTGCTGTTCGGGATCTTCTCGAACACGAGGGACATGAACCAATGCTTGCGCTTGAACGTGACGATGCCGCTGTCGGACAGCTGCTGCAGCGTCGAGTTCAGGACTTCGAGAGACGGAGGCATGTATGCTCCACGAAACGTGTAGATGGAAAGGAAGTGGACCAGGTCTGGGTTGCGCCGGGACGATCCCGGGCTTCCGTCGCCTCTCCGCCGCCTGTCCGTCGTCCGTGGAACCCTTTCGGGCTGCTCCATCGGCCGCCGAAGCGCGCTCGAAGCATCTGCCATCACGCTATATCAGATATATCTCGATGTCAACGAATCGGAACAACAAGGTTGACACGATGTCCGGCCACGGCTTAACTGATGACAAGATGTCAATGACCTATTGGAGTCCGCTCGCCTGATGTTGCTGCCTGGAGCCCGCAAGCGCCGCGACGTAGCAGATCCGGATCCGCTTCCGGATCGGCTGACGATTCCGGGTCTCGGCGGCGCGTGGTCCGACAGCCGAGAAGACGGATTGCCGGACCCCGAAGATCCGCTCCGCTACATGGCTGGCGACGCCGAATCCGAAGGCGCTGACCGAGACTCACGCTTCGAGCAGATCCGCGAGAACTCCAGGAACGGAGCCGCGTGGAGCCTGCCGCCCGGTGACCCGCCGCCGCTGACAGGCATTCCGTATCCGCTGATCGGAGCAGGCCACAAGCCGTACGTCAACAGCAAGTACGAGCTGGCCTACGACGAAATCTACGACTGCCTCTACGACCCGTACATGTTCCCAAGCATGTGCAAGATCGAACGAGAAAAAGGAAGCTCCGGATACATGAATCCGACTCGATTCCAGAAGTGGTTCTTGTGGGCCATCCACGAAAACCGCTGGGTCGAGATCGGCAAGTTCCGGCAGGCGTACATGACCACCATCGCGGTAGTCTGGATGCTGCGGGATTGCATGTACTTGGAGAACTGCCAGGGCGCGCTCATCGCTTGCGACGACGCGACCGCGCTGCGCGCCTTCCGGCGTATCGACTACGCCTACCGGAATTTGCCGAAGGCGATGCAGATGCCGCTCGCTGAAGGCACCAAGGGCACAACCCGATCCATCCGGTTCGTTCACGGCGGCGGCATCGATATCATCACCGCACGATCGGACGCTCCGGCCGTCGGCGCCTCGGTGGACCGGCTGGTCGTGACCGAGTGGGGTGAGGTTCCATGGCAGCTCGAAGCGGCGTCGCACTTCATCCCGACTTTCTTCAAACGACCGACGGCGCGGTTCGTGCTCGAATCCACTCACGGGCTCGACGGTTCGCATCACCAGACGATCGTAGAAGAAGCCTACGAGGGCATGGAGAAGCCGACGATCATCGCCACGGTACAGCACCGAGCCCATATCGACCAGGAACGGCTGACCGAACTCGCCGTGAGACAAGCCGCGCTCGAAGCTGCCGACGACATCCCAGATGGGGTTGAGGACGACCTGCCGCCGGTCACCGGTGCCGCGTTCACGCCGCTGTTCCTCGAATGGTGGAAGGACCCGTCCTGCCGCGCCGTCGTGCCCGACGGTTTCGAGCCAGAAGAAGACGAGCTTCGGATTCTGAAATACTGTGAAGGAGCCACCTACGAGAACCTCGCGTTTGCACGGCTGCTGTGCAAGAAGTTCTTCGGAGGAGACTGGCGGTACTTCTTCGCGAAGCATCCGATCGATCCATACGACGGTTGGCGCGGAAGCCTGTCGCCGGTCATGCCGCACGATGTCATCCGACGCCGGCTCCGTGATGCGGTCAACGACTCGACGGCGCCGTACGTCGAGTCTGCCGGATGCCGCATCATTCGGATGCCGCAGCCGGGCCGAGTATACCTCATCACCGCGGACCCTCCCGGTCTCGGAGAGCGCACCAACAAGACCGACCCCGCTGGATTCTGCGTCTGGGACCGGCTCACGTGGGAGGAGATCGCGTTCTGGCAGGGGCAGGAAGAAGCAGACATCTTCGCCCGGCGGCTGTTCAACACCTCGATGTTCTTCGCCTACCGGTCACCGACACCGACGAACGTCGTCTACGAACGTCAGGCGCTCACGGCAGTCGAATCGAACGCGGCGGCGACCATCGCAGTCCTGCGCGAGATGGGCCACAGCAACCTGTTCTGGACGAACACCGGACATCCGGGATGGTATGTCAACGGGCAGCTCCTGCAAGCTGCCGTCGGCAACACCATCAACTTCCTGCGAGACGGCAGCCTGAAGCCGCGCTCACGCGGCACGCTCAAGCAGCTCGGAAAGTGGGATGGCCGTCTACGGAACCAGCGGATCAAGGACGAGAAAGGCGAACGGCACCACTTCGAGCGTGCTCGATGCGTGATCATGGCCGGTGACATCTTGCCGCTGCGGCAGGTACCGGCGTGGGCCCGCAGCATCGACGCGGAAGAAGGGCCGCGGCTGTTGCCGCTGGCCGGCGAAGGCCCGACGCTGGAAGCTCTCGACGCCGAGGCTCCGCGGTTCACCGTAGCGGATCTCGACCATATGTTCCGGAACGACATCAGGTTCGGCAGCGCGAGATCGGTGTCGGCCGGGTTCAAGGTCGGAAGAAGCCGATGATCCGCCAAGAAATATCGACGACCGGCCGCATGTGGCCATTCCATCTGCGATGACGTAGAATACAGCCCGCCGAACACCGGATCGAGGACTCTCGCTGTGCCGTATACCGTTGACGAAATCGAAGATCTGCGCAAGTTCCACAGCGATCTCTACGAGCTGGAGGAGCGCACGCAGATCGAATCGGCCCGGTCCTACTACAACTGCGAGATCCCGGCAGCAGCCGCCGCGTCGCTCATCGAAACATTCGGGCTCACCGGTGACGACCTGCAGAACTACCTCGTCACGAAGAACATCGTCTTCGCGCTCATCGACTCGGCCGTCAGCGCGCTCGTCGGCGGCAACCCGACGGCGGCGGCTACCGGCATCAATCCGGACTCCATCCTGCTGGCCCCGATGGCAACGGGCCGGCTCGACGCCGTGCTCACGGCGAACCGCATCCGGCGCCAGCTCGCGGTCAGCCTGATCGACGCAGGAACGACCGGTCGCGGGATCTTCAAGACGCTCTGGGCGCCAGAAGCCCGCATGAGCGCCACGCGTGCGGTAGACCCGGTCAGCGTCTACTTCGACCTGCACGACGCCAGGCTTCCGGAAGACATCGGCTACTGGATGCACATGGTGCCTGTTCCGCGGAAACGGTTCGCCGAGAAGGCCAAGCGGTTCTACCGAAAAGCACAGCGGTTGGACCAGGTCCAGACGACGACGTTCCCGGAGCAGCTCGACCCGTCGCGGCACGGTGCCAGCCGCAAATCGCCGCTCGGCTGGGTAGTCGTCTACGAGTTCTATGATGAGTACGAGAAGCGGACCTATCACTACCACGCCGAGACCAATCAGATCCTCATGGCGGCCGGATACGACCATCCGTGCCCGTTCGATCTGTACAACCTGAACCTGTCGGGACGGGACTGCCGCGGCATCAGCGAGGCCAAGCTCGTCGCCAACGTGCAGCAGACGCTCACGGACCTGCTCACGCTGCTGAAGGCCATCGCCTATAGCCAACTGGAGAAGACAGCGTTCGACGCCGAAGCACTCACGGCTGACGAGGTGAAGAAAGTCGAGAACGCTCCGCTCGGCGCCAAGGTCGGCGTGAACATGACGCGGACATCGCCGGACCAGAAGATTGCCGACGGCTTCTACAAATGGCCAAGCGCCGAAAATCCAGAACCGGTGCTGAGGTTCATCGAGATCGTCGAAGAAACCGCCGCGTTCGTGAGCGCACTCGCCGCCGCACAGCGAGGAGCCGCTGCGAATGTGCGGACGGCGACCGAGGCCGCGGTCATCGACGCGAAGATGGCAGACCGACTCTCCAACCGACGATCGCTGCTGTACGAATGCGTCGAGAGTCTCTGCTACAAGATCCTCGCCATGGACCGCCGATATCTCAGGACAGACGAGTGGGTCGTCACCGGTGGCGCCAGCAAGTTCAGCCGGTATGACGTCAAGCTGCTGAAGAACCCGCAGATCCGGTTCCGCATCACGGCGCACACGCCGCCGCGGTCCAACCCGGCTGTCGCCGCCGAGACCGTCGCGCAGCTCATCCCGTATCTGTCAGTGCAGCGCGCCATCGACCAGGACGAGCTTGCCAAGGATGTCGCGCGAGCTGCCGGCGTCTCGGAGCGAGTCATCGTGCCCGACGCCGAACTGCGCCGGATCAAGGAGATCGAGAAGAAAGTCGTCGACAAACAGGCCGGGTTGTCGGAGCAGGCACTCGAAGGAAATCCGGCTGCCATCCAGGCGCTGCAGGAAGGCATGCAGGCCGGAGCCGGCGAAATGCCTCCGCCTCCAGAAGCTGGGATGCCGATGCCGCCGGGATCGGATTCGATGCCGAGCCCCGCTGGCGTGCAGCTCGTCGGCAACCAACCGCCGGCCACTCCGACCGGAATCGCCACGTCAGCCACGCCGGCGACCGTCGGTCGCGGCACTGCGTAGAACAGTAGCCGGAAACGGCAGAATCCAGAAGAAGCAGCCAGGAGCCAACCATGTACAAGATCAGCACGACGCTCGGATGCACGAACACCGACTGTGACAGCGTCTACACCGACATCTCCTACATGAGCTACGACGGGCCGCCGCCGTGCCCACGGTGCGGCGGGAAGCTCGCGTACCGGCGGCTCAACCGGTTCAACACGTCATCGGTGCAGGACATCGTCCAGTCGCACACGGCACCTGGTACATCCGGGCTGGCAACCATCACGCTCGGCAACGGGCAGAAGATCGACCAAGCGACCTACCAGGCGAAGATCGACCGGTGGACGGCCACGCATCCAGGTCACGAAGTCCACACGGTTTCGGCATCGGAGACCGATGTCAGAACCGAAGCCGACGAACTGCGCCACAACGAGTTCCGCCGGCAGCGGCAGCTCGGCATCGACGAGGTGACGAAGAAGGCCGCGCGTGAAATTCACGACAGCCGCGTCGCTGCGGCCGAGGCCGAGGCAGTACGGACGAATGCGGATCCGGCGGCCGCGGTCAGGGAAGCCAAGAAGGCGGCGCCGACACCGGCAGCACTCGCGGCAGGAGCCGTCTCGTAGTAGACTACAAGCTGCATCCGGTATGTCCTCCTGGCACGCCGGAACCTCGCCGACAACGGAGATCGACATGGCCAAGAAGCCAAACAAGTCCAAGAAGACCGACAACACCGAGGACTACTTCGGCAAGGCCAAGAAGCTGAAGTCGGACATGGAAGCAGAAGCTGACACGGAAGCACCCGACCCCGAAGCGGTCATGGGCGCCAAGGCCGCCGCCGGCGGAGCCGAGGTCAACAGCGAGGAATTCGAGATGCCTCCTGGGATGACATTGCCGAAGGACGCCGACAAGACGCTGGCAGAGTTCAACGAGGCCTTCCCCGACAAGAACGGAGCCGAGCCCGGCGCCGGCGGAGAGCCCGGCGCCGGCGGAGAGCCCGGTGCGGAATCGGTCGACGTCAAGCCCATCATGGATGCCTTCGGCATGCCAGAGTCGGACGCCAAGAAGCTCTACGACGCCGCCATGAAGGACCCAGACCTCGGTGACCTGACGCCGCAGGAAGTCGCGAACGCGCTCAAGGGCGACTACTGGAAGCTCAGCCAGCTGCAGAAGGCCGCCGGACTCGGCGACACCAGCGACACCAGCGACACCGGCGGTAGCATGGGCGGCGGCATGGGTGCGGGCAAGGATGCAGGTATGGGTGCGGGCATGGGCATGGAGCCGCCGGCCAGCGCGCCCAAGATGATGTAGCACTGACTACACGGACGATCACCAGGAGCAGGAAGGAAGCAGCATGGAATACGAACTCGAAGAGGAACCGGAAGGCGAAACCGGAGGCGGCGGCGAGACTGCGGCTCCGGTCACGGCGACAGAACCGGCAGCGGCAGCGGTTCAGGAACCGGCGGTGGCAGCGGTTCAAGAACCGGCGCCTGCGGTCCAGGAACCGGCGGCGGCCGTTGACTTCGGACCGTGGAACGGCGAAACCGAGAGCCTGGAAACGACCGACTGGTTCAAAGCACTACCGGACGACCAGATCCGCGCGGCCGTGCGGGCCGGCTACAAGGCCAAGATCGGCAATCTGCACAAGGGCTGGCTCGCCAAAACGAACGAGCTGGCTGAAGAGCGGAAGTCGTTCGGCGGCGAGCGGGCTGCGTTCGAAACCGAAAAGACCGAATTCGCCGCTGCCCGCGAACAACACGCGCGAGCCATCAAGGATTTCGAAGCGTCTCAGGAAGCACAACGAGCCGCGGATCAGCAGTGGCTGAGCGAGATGCTGTCGGCCGAGGCCGACGACACGCTCTCCGAAGAGCTGACCCGGCTCAAGAGCGAACTCGAAGCAGCACGACGCGATGTCGAGACCGCCAAGACCAGCGGTGCCACGAGCGCCGAAGTCAAGCAGCTTCGCGCCGCACAGGCCACGCTCACGGCCGAACTGGAGCAGACGAAAGCGCTCGCGGCCGAGCACGCGACGAAGGCCCAGGCCGCCGAAACCGCACGGTCCGAGACCGAGATGCGGCTCATCCTGAACGCCATCCAGCACAAGTTCCCGGCCGTCGTCGGAGATCCGGAGAATGGTATTCCGGGCAACGACGCGGCATTCGAGGAGCTGTGCACCCGGCTCGAACGCCGCATCGACAAGAACGGCGACGAGATGTTCTCGAATAACGACCTCGACGAGGAGATTGCCGCGGTCAAGAAGCTCTACCCTGACCTCGACGGCGACGGTGTCGACGATTCGATGGCCGCTGCCGAATCCGGAGCCGGCAGCAGCGGACTGAAGCCTGGTACCAGAACCGATGACTACTGGGCGCTGGCCAACAAGCTCAGGTTCGGCACGTAGCCACGGACGAAGAAAGGCCGGCAGGAGGCGCCAACCTCTTGCCGGCCGAGCGCCGCAGACCTATGCCGCCGTTGGAGTCTGCACGCTGCTTCAGTCCGCTGGATCGAGCATTCCGGTGACGTTGATCGCGTGATACGTTTCAGGATCAACCAGGAAATAGCTCAGTACCCCTGAGTCGTCCTCCATCTCGTACACGTCGTAGCCTGTGCCCTCGTAATCATCCCACCGGCGTACTTCGCGGCGGTCTCCGAAATCGGTCTCTGCCGCGAGATCAATATCGGAGTCCGGCACACCCTTGTAAATGTACTTCTGCGCATAACCGCGGGCCTCGCCGAGCTTGAACCGCTTCCAGGCGTCCTTTTCCGCACTCGACGCTTTCGGATCTGGCGAAGCTCCAATACCGTGCGCGCTCGCATTTCGCAGCGACTGCGCCCTAGTGTAATAGCTCATGCTAGGCGTCGTGTTCTTCTTCGGGACCCGCGACATTTCCGGCCCCGGAGCCGCCGGCGTTTTGGCCGCGCCGCCCTCGCTGCCACGACGTTCGGCACTGCCGCGGTGCTCGATCCAGTAGCTGTCTCCGGCAACCGGCTGCATGCGCACGCCGCGCGCCGGATCGATTTCGGCCACTTTGCTGCCGGGATCCCACGGCGCACTGGCTCCAACATGAACGTAATGCTTCCGGTCACCTGCGTCGACCACGGCGAATGCCGGCAGCGCTGCCTGCTTCGGCGGCTTGTCTGGCGCCTCCCAGTCTGCATAGAACGGTCCACGGCGTTCACCGGCAGAAACTACAACTTCCGGCTTCGGCTTTGCGATTCGTGGATCGACCGGCATGCGGCGCCTCACGCGTGCAGGTTATCATCCGCCGTTGGAGTCTGCACGCTGCTTCAGTCCGCTGGATCGAGCAGGTCCCAGATAGGACCGAGCACGCCGGCAGACTGGTAGGCCAGCCCCGACAGCTTCTTGAGCTTGACCACGTCTTCTGCGGTCAGGTTGACGAACCCGTCGCCGCGCATCGCGCCGACGATGCGCTGCGCGAGCTGGAACCGGGTGAAGCTCTCGTCACCGGTGACGTCCTTCTCGCCGCTGAGCTTGTTGATGAGCACCTTGACGAGCGCGTCGCCGAGTAGGATCGGCTTCGGGCTGTCATCCGCCGTTTCCGCCGGTGCGTACATCGGGACGTCGAAGACATCGTGAAGCTGGGCGTTGACGTC
>Ga0210043_1001684_pt1 | contig 17135 bp, 18 predicted proteins | sample CryGeymet201501t_FD_183990 | JGI IMG/M metagenome (GOLD analysis project Ga0210043, IMG submission 183990) | Groundwater microbial communities from Crystal Geyser aquifers in Utah, USA - Crystal Geyser metaG 2015-01t (SPAdes) (version 2) | ecosystem: Environmental > Aquatic > Deep subsurface >... | reverse complement strand
TCGCGGCCGCGCTGCTGCTGTGGCTGGTGGCCCTCCAGGGATGCTCCAGCTGGCAGGCCACAGCCAAGGCCACGTTGACCGTCGCCGAGACCACGATCGACGGTGCGTCCAAGGTGGGCCTCGACTACTACCATCGCCGATGCATGACCGTGGCAGCCAGCTGCCCGGCGGGGACCAACGACAAGACCTGTGCGCCGCTCGGGGAGTGCTGGGGTGCTCGCCGCCTGCTGCAGGCTGTGCTGGACCGCTCGTCGCTGGCTGTCAGTGCGGCCTGGGCTGTGCTCGTGGCAGCCGACGAGACGGGGACGACTCAGCGGCTGGTAGCTGTACAGGCCGCCATCGCCGACTTGGGCAAGCTACTGGCGGGGGTGGTGCCATGACTGGTGCAGAGATCGTCGCCCTCGTGCTCGGGATCGTCGACGGAGGAATGAGGCTCGCCAGTGCACTGATCTCCAAGCTCGACCCCGTCGAGGCCGAGGTGGCCCGGGCCCGGCTCGCTGCCAGCATCCGTGACCGCGCCGACCGCATCGCGGCCGACGAGGCTACCGAGCTTGCGGCGGTGCCCAAGGTGCCCAAGGTGCCCAAGGTGCCCAAGGTGCTCAAATGATCGACTGGAGTCCTACGAGGCCTGGCGAGCATTGCTCGCAGCTACCGCCCGGCTAGGGATGCAGCCGTAGTACCAAATAGATCTAATCTACAATCGGGCCTCGGCTCTTTGCCACATCTTCCAGATATGCCCCCACTTTCTCCAACGTAGGAATATGCGGGCACCCCCCGCTAAAGAACAGCTTGGCCGTGACGAGATTTATGCCAGTGCCAGCTGCTACATCCCCAGCAGTTACGCCGAGTTGTCTGGCACAGCGCAGTAGATACTTGGCTGTTCGTATCCTCGCCTTGGATTCTTCCCCTTGATGCACCATTGGTTCCTACAAGTTCTTGCTGCTATTGACTGGTACGAGTATTGTAGCTGCAGGAGACGAGTCATGGCAAGTGTAGACCTCAAGTGCATTCCTCGCTGGACCTTGGTCCGCAGCGAGGCAGGACCCATCACCCCTGACAATGCGGTCATCGACACGACCAACTACCCGCTCACCAAAATGTTCCACAATCCAGATCGAGCATCGCACATCTCTGTGTATTGGGATGCAGGAACACCGACAGCAGGGGACAGATTGGATCTTGAGCTTCTAGTTGGCGAGGGAGGAGCAACGGGTATTGAAGGGTGGGTTCGAGCAGCCAATGTCAGCAATGTAGAAATTCGAGAAGTTGTAGAGCTCCCTACAATGGGGGCATCAGCGTTGTACATGCGAGTGTCATCTGCGACTGTGGACGTGTTGTCGGCTGACCTCGAAATGTACGCGGCATATGAATAGAGATAGGCATCCAATTCAGAAACAGCCGCATTGATTGGCTTTGATTGGGCACTGACAAAAATGGTAGACGATGATCTTGCCTTCGTGAACAAGGACGTGAGCACCATCGAGGCGCCCACAGTCACTCCGGCTGACGTGTCTCCCCTGGCAGCCGGAGGACACACACAAGGCGTGCAGTTCGAGTTCATTGATCTGAGCACTCCTGCGCTAAGAGCCCCCAAATCCACAGGCACAGCGGCCACGTTGATAGGGCAAGTACAGTACTTGGAGCCACCCGAGGACCCCAATGTGATGTGGGAGGTATATCAACTCTCCTCATTTCTTGGTCCGGTCATCGAAGAGGTCGTGGCCAATGTTTATCAAACAGGACGCAAGCTTGTCCCTGCGCACAATTGGAACAGTGAGGAGTTGGAGCATGAGGTAAAATGCGCTCTTTTGTGCGAGAGGAACGGAGGCGATGTAGGAAAAAATGACATCGCTGCAAAGATTGACGAGTTGAGATGGAGGGCCGATCTAGAGTACGGAACGTTGGATACGTTCTATCGCATGTGTTGTGCAAAGACAGGCTATGACCCTTGCGTGCATGAGACGGGGCAAGATCTGGAGATCACAGGCAATGCATACTGGGAGATTGGTCGCAACAGTCGAGGGCAGATCGCACGTATTCGCAGAGGAATGTCAAAGTCAATTCGTGCGTTGAATGAGTCCACCATGCTCCCATTTCTGGAGCCGGTATCGCATCCAATTCTGGGTGTGAAGATGATAGCTCAATTCGCTGAGTTCAGGCGTTATGTTCAGCTACAGAACGATCAAGTTTTGGCGTTCTTCAAGGAATTCGGCGACCCTCGTGTTATCTCCCGCACCACAGGGAAGGCCTACGTCAGCTATGAAGCCCTGGTCGCGGACGAGGCAAGGAATCGGTCACGCGGGCAGAAGATCATGCCCATGGCAGCCACTGAGATCTTGCATCTCAGGGTTCCATTCGCCGGGTCCAGCGTATACGGGAAGCCATCGTACTCTGGAACCTACCCGGGGCTCCGAGGCGCGCGTGACCTGGATGAGTTCAACCGCCGTCTGGTCGTGGACGAAGAGGTCCCATCCTTGCTTCTAGCCATTGCTGGGCCTCGTATTGGGCAGGACGAGATCAAGGCCATCAAGTCCCAGATCGAGGAGAAGCGAAAGCGACGTGGTGGCATTATCATCGTCAATGCCTATAACAGCTCTGATGTCCCAAACATTGGAGTGAACCCCACGCCTGTAATGAAGACGGAGAAGCTGAAGAGCGAGCAGACTGACGATGCACTGTTCCAGGGCTATGAATCGCGTGTCGAGGACAAGAGCGATACGTCATTTCGTCTCCCGGCTGCGCTTCGCGGGAAGGGCATTGACTCAAAGAAGCTAATCGCTGCTGAGCGCTTTGCTGAGGCGCATGTATTCAACCCAAGACGTTGGGTGTTCGCGCAGCAGACGAGTGATCGGCTCTTGCCAGCCATGGGCATTTATTGCTGGAGAGTGGTGCCAAGAGCAAATCCGCCTCGTGACCCTGAAGCTCTGGCATCCGTGTTGTCCAGGCTTGCGAGCTATGGATTCGTAACGCCCAACGAGGGCCGGCGTGAGATGGAAGAGGCATTGTCCTTCAAGCTACAGAAGCTGAAGGGCCCATGGGCCAACATCCCGCAGAAACTGGTCACGGCGTTGCTACAAACAAAGAACAAGGAGCTTGCCAGCGTCCTCGTAGGAGGGGACTACAGTAACCTTGAACAGCTAGCAAATGGCATCTCCAAGGTGCTTGGGCTCTCTGCTGACCCATCCGAGTCAGGGAGTAGCGGGGGCAGTACAGCTGATACTGGGGGCCGGTTCGGTGAGACTGGTGTAGGCAGAGGCGAGGGCGAGGGCTAGGGCAGAGGGCAGAGGGCAGAGGGCAGAGGGCAGAGGGCAGAGGGTGAAGATTGAGGCGAAGGCAGGGGTTAGAGATAAGATGGCTTTTTTCAAATTCATGATGGAGACAAACTAAAAATGCCAAATGTTGTAGAGAAAGGGGAGCAGATGAGTGCCATCCTCCAACATAGAGCGGCTACTCTGGCAGAGGATGGGATGTTCGAGTGCAAGAGGTGCAGGCGTATCAGAGCTCTGGAGAATGGAATCGTAGTTGCGTTTCAGGGAAACTTCCTATTGGGCCTATGTGTAGAGTGCTTCGAGTCGAGACCCATTGTGATACGAGTGGTGGACAAGAGTTCTGTCGGAAAGGCTGTAGAGGTCCGTATGCTCAGTGATAACGAGACCAGGGCGCTGGAGGGGAGCACTGGCTTGTACATCGCAGCCCCAGCATTGAGTGTGGGGGTCAGGAGCATCAAGGCACCAGAGGCCATCAAGCCCATTGTGAAGACCGTCATCGAGGGCGAAGGGTAGAAGAGGGGAAAGAAGCAATGACGAACGAAACGAAAGCCCCAATGGGTACACTTGATAGCTACGAAAGCCAGTTCTTGAACAGCGCCATCGAGGTACCAGCAAGCATCATGATGTGGATCACCACACGTCCACAAGACGCGGTCAGGCTGAGGAATGGAATCGGAAAGGCTGTGGAAGCATCATTTGAGCATCCTGATACGAAGATGCGTCTCGTGACGCAATCCGAGCTTAAGTTCAGGGGCCAGCTTGCAATGGACATCGTGGAACACATGTACCTGGACTATGAGCTGGTGATCACCCAGATCACAGATGTGCTCCCAGATCTCTTGATTGGGGTGATCCGCGATCATGCCGCAGACCAGCAGGCAGCGTCTGTCCAAACGGACACGAAGGCCAAGATCCAGCCAGGGCGATGGGGCGTCGAGGGCAGTGAGTGTATGGATAATGTTCCATTGTCCGCGATGAACCCAATTAGCACAGCAGCCGCGACATCAATGAACGAGTACGATACAGGCGAAGCTGGACTAGGGCTACGCAAGCAAGACCTGAATGACGCGTTAAGACCACAAGGTCATGATGAGCTCGATGATATAGATCGAGAGCTGGAGTAAGGTGGTTCTCATTCAAACAGCCGTTGGGGGCGACGGAGCGATACGCAAATGTTTGACGATTTGACACTGGAAGCATGGGTCAGGCGACTCGACGAGGACCGCATTCGGTATGACTATGACATGACCACTGTCCTCGAGCTGCATGAAGCACTACATCGCGTGTTTGGGGATGTACCCAACGAGGCCATCATCCCGGGGGAGCAGCGGCTATCGCAGTACCTGTCACAGCGTGGGTTCCCCCACCGCAAGAAGGACGAGCTGTCCAGGGCCGCAGGGACATACATCGAGAACCCACCGCCACCAGATGCGTACGAGTACAGGTACTACACCAACGAATCACTCGTTCTGTTCTCCGGTGCCACGATCTTGATGGCCGATGCTGTCAAGCTCGGTGATGTGTACGTGCACATTGACGAGACGGCCATTCCTGGGATGGCGTCTGCCATTCTGAAGGTGCTCAATCGCAAGCTCCCCCCAGAGCTGAAGTTGAAGGTGGCGCCCAAGAACTGGAAGGCCGACTTTGTACAGATCATGCCATTGCATGACCTGTCGCTCACATCATCGTACGACTCGGTGAAGACACAACTATGGGAGACAGTACGAGCCCAGATTCGAAAGGAGGCCAGCGCAGCGGCCTCGACGGTGTGGAAGGAGGATCAGGACCCAGTATTGCACCCACAGGTGGTGCACAAGTCAGTCTCCACCGTGGACGATTCCTTGTTTGTTCTGGGTAGGGTCATGAGCCCGGGGAAGATCGACAAGACCCGGTCACAGCTGAACGATGGTCGAGTCACCAAGGGTGACATTACCACAGCCGAGGACGTGGAGAAGGCGGCTCACTGGTGGGCGGCCAATTCTCCCAGGTTCTCCCTGGGCCACGTGATGCTGGGTGGCAAGCCCATGGGCGACGAGGACATCAAGATGGTAGAGAACACCATCCATCGTGGGCCTGACTGGCCCCTTCCAGATGGTAGAGTGATCTCTGCGGGAGATTGGCTAGCTGGGGCTCGCGTATTCAGCGATGAGGCCAAGGAAGCATTCCTGAGCGGGAAGGCCAATGCCTGGTCCATTGGGGCCAAGATGGCCTATGAAGTCATGGAAGTAGAAGATACGTCCTTGGCCTGAATAGTGTACCCTTCACCCCAATAAAGCTTCAGGTTGACGAGGGCTAACTAGAAAGTTGCCGTGCTCGACCTTTACTGATAACTCTATGAATGCTGATGGCACTGAAAAAGAAAAAGAAGAGCAAGTCAATTCTCATCCGGCAGATGCGCAACATCCGCCCATTCGAGCTGGGCGGGGTTGTGGCCGGAGCCAACCGCGAACGCGATTGGGTGGTTTGCAAGGAGGATTTCATGAAGATCGACGAAGCCAAGCTCAACCGAGCCATCTCCACCATGCAGGAAGTGGCGACGGTCCTGAAGTCTGGGGAGCCGGCCGCCGACGTGATGGCCGTCCTGCAGACCAAGCTGTCTCAGGCCATGCAGGAGATGGCGATGCAGGGCTTCTCGCTGGACGGCATCGACCGCGATGCGATGCGCTCCAACCTGGAGGCCGTGAATGCCAGGATCTCCAGTGTGGGGAAGCGCGAGCACAGCGTGGAGCTCCTGGACGAGATCGATGGTATCGAAGAGGCCATCAAGAGCATGCTCACGCAGCTGAGTGGGGAGAAGCTCGAGGCAGCCAAGAAGAAGTCTGATCATGCCCCTGTGGCTGAGAAGCCCAATGTCGAGGCGGCCAAGACAGTGATCGAGGAGTCCAAGGAAGCGTCCAAGGAAGCGTCCAAGGAGGCGTCCAAGGAGGCGTCCAAGGAAGCGTCCAAGGAAGCGTCCAAGGGAGAGCCTCTCTCGCCAGAACCGAAAGCGGATCCCGAGGCCCCGAACGCACCCGTCGTTGGCGAGACCGTGACCGGGGACGCGCCACAGCCCGTAACGCCCCCGCCAGCTGACACCACGCAGACTCCGGCGCCTGATGGCCTGCAGGATGGCATGGTGACCAAAGCTGACCTACAGGCATTCAGCACTCAGGTTTCCGACATGATGAAGAAGCTGGGCGAAGGGTTCACTGGCATGGTGAACAAGCTGCAGCAGGACGTCACCGGGCTACAGCAGGGCATGGCCACGGTCAACAAGCAACTGGACCCAGGTGCGATCCCTGGAGTAACGAGCCCGGTGGTCAAGGGTGATGACGGCAGCAACGAGGACGACTTTCCATCTGACATGGGGTCATTGGTGAGCAAGTACTCCGATGACGACCTGGGTATCGGGAGCATTAGGGGCTGAGAGGCAGAAAAACTACTGAAGTTTCGGGTGAGCTTTAAGCCCACGCAACGCTACAAGGAGCAATAGGAATGAAGTCGAACCAGCAGCTCGAGACCTATGTCAACAAGGCCGACATGGTCATCGGTGATCTGACGAGTGGTGGGCGTATCCCGCCCGATGTACTGAAGAAGTACATCGTGGTCCAGATCAAGCAGAGCGTGATGATGAAGTACATCACGGTCATGACAATCGGGACCCCTGAGTACCGGATGCCCCGCATGACGACGATGGGCGGGGTCATGCAGCCCGGCACCAGTGGCCAAGCTCTGGCCTACGCCGAGCGGTCGAAGCCCGGTCTGGGCGAGGTGACGTTGACCTCGCAGCTTGTCAGGGCTGAGGTGGACTACCCGGAAGAGGTTCTCGAGGACCAGATCGAGCGAGGCGTTTTCGCCAACTCGATGGCAGCCTACGCCGCACTGCACACCGAGGCAGATGTTGAACAGGCCATGATCTACGGTGACCCTACTGGCGTGGGCTACACCGCATGGATGAAGCTGTTCACCGGCTTCCTCACGGCCTCCACGTCCTATGTGACTCCTGCAGCTGGAGCCACCTTGAGCGGTGACATCCTCTCCGACCTGATGGAGACGCGGCTGGAGCAGTTCGACGACGATGCCAACGACGCGTTCTACACGAACCGCAAGGCTCGGTCGGACTACCGCAAGTCCCTGAAGAACCGCGGGACCCCACTGGGTGATGCGATCATCGAGGGCAGCGCTGGCAAGGAACTTGGGTACGAGGACATTCCGTTGCGGAAGGTCCCCTACTTCCCCAACAACCTCGGCGTGGACACGAACCAGACCAATGTGTGGTATGGGAACTCTCGCCAGATCATCCTGGCCTGGTATCGCAAGATGAAGGTGTCGACGGACTACCAGCCAAAGGCTGGCAAGTATAGCCTCATCATCAACGCTCGGATCGCGATGGGCATGGAGTACGAACCTGCTTGCGCGAAGGCGTCGCAGGTTCGAGGCAGCTAGCAGCCGCCAATAAAAACGTGCCTTAGAACACCCCCGTCGTTGATGGGGCGTTTCAGGCACTTGCATAGAAACCAGGAGTGTCCTCTGACTTGGTGCAGAGGCGATCCTCGCAAGGAGAATACAGATGGCCGCGACTTTCGGAACCCCCACGCTCTCCCTTGGTGGCGATCCTGCCGTTCCGGTGTTCCATGACATCATTTCCATGACGGGCGACAACCCATACGAGGTTGGCGTGGACTACGTCGCATCGACGCTGCTGAAGGCGAAGATCGGGGAGGGGCGCAGCATCATCGCCATCATCGACATGGGCGACAATGCGACGTACTATGCCGAATGGGACGCCGCCAATGATCGCATCGTGATCTACGTTCGCGCGACAGGCATCGAGGCCGGAGCCATCGACCTAAGCGCCATGGTCCTTCAGTTGCTGGTCATCAGCCGCTAGTTCGGGAATGGCTAAAAAAGGGCCGCAATGGCCCCCTGATTGAAGCTTTAGGTTTTAGGTTTTTTTCAAAGGAAGCTCAATGAGGCCTCCCGCTGAAAGCTAGAGGCCTTCAGAAGGAGAGGCAGCGATGAGCGGTTTCGATCTGACACAGTCCCATCTCCCCACGGGCGCCCTCGACGGACAGATGGGCTCCTCCCTGGGAGACTCTCGTGTCTTCGAGCAGTGGCTGAACGGCCGCATGTCCATGACCCTGCAGGAGAGTCACGTATACGTACACTTCACCAGCGGGGACGACGATGCCAACGACGGCCTGAGTGCTGCATTCCCTGTCAAGACGTGGGAAAAGGCACTGAGCATTCTGCCCGACATCATCGCGCACAACTCTGTCCTCCACTGCGCTGGCACCAGCTCCGAGTTCGGATCTGTGTGTGTCAGCAAGCACGTCATGAGCGGGGCCAAGCTCTTCATCTCTGGAGAAGAGGATTGGACGACGGTTGATGACAACGCAGGGGCGCACTGGCTCACAGGAGCTGGCACTGGCGTTACGAAGATCACCGAGTCCACTGCTGGCTTGGTGGCAGACGCCTACAAGGGCATGTTCGTCAAGATCATCGACGGGGCAGCGGCCGGAGACGTTCAGATGGTGCAGATCAACAGCGCCGCTGATATCTACCCGATCAAGAACTTCGCCGTGGACCCCGGCGCCGGAGGCCTGAAGTTCGACTTCGTGCAGCCCAAGACGCTGTTGACCAGTTCTGTGGACTATAGCTATCTGTGCCTCGACTGCACGGGTGGTGGATCACTGGTCATGCAGCGGTTCACGCTGGCAGGGAGCAAGATATCCATTAACTCCGTTTCCAGTATTGGGCAGCGCTACTTGTCACACATCACCATCACGGCCACCACAGGGACACCGATCTCGTTCAGGGACGGGTCTGTCGCGCTCTATGGCATGCGGCATGATGTCACTGATGGGAGTATCACCTTTGGTGAGCTAGTCTCCACAGGCAGTATCGGAGGCGTGGGATTCAACAGTGACACGACGTTTTTCGCCATGAAGCTGAACAGCCTCATAATCTATGGCTCTTCCCTGGGGAAGACTAGGATCATCGATTCTGCATTCTACGCGTTCTACCAGGGATCGCGGTTCAAGGGCCTTTGCACGATGGCTGGGTGCACGGCATACCCGGGAGTTTACATCGGGAACAGCGCAGGCTATGCGACGACCAAGTTGGATAGTAGCGCCAGCGTGAACCTGCTAGTGAGCAAGGGCAGTCACATCGTCATCAAGGACGCCATCATCGAAAACGCCACGACGCATGGCATTCAGGTACAGGATGGCTCCAGCGTGGAAATGACCGGGGTGGTGACGGGGACGGGGAACGGGGCTTTCGGACTCTTCGCGACGATGAATTCCAGCGTGAAGATCACCAGTGGCTCGGCCCCGACGCTGACAGGCTCCTCCGGCATGATCTCCATCGATGGCGTCAATCAGCACTGTACCTGGGCCGAGGTCGATGCGGCTATCCCGGGCCATGCAAGAGCTAAGCACGAGACCTTCCTGTGCCCGACGGTGGGAGGCACCAACGTCCACGCGCAGTTCGTGGCAGACTTCAACACGGCAGCCGGCATCACCCAGCCGGACTACCCTCGCAACCTGCAGGTTGACTTCAGTGCAACATGGGATGGCGGAAACGTCGTCGTCACCGGAACTGGTGCGGACGGTCGCACTCGAACGGAGACCTTCACTGATCCTGGCGGTGCAGGCGTAGTCATGGGGACCGAGGCCTTTGCAGTGATCACCAATCTGGCCAACACTGGCGCGTTCAGTGCTGGAACCGTCGATGTACAGCTGGCGGCTGCAGCCTCCACCGTGTTCGGCGTCACATCTCGCGTCGTGGCGGATTTCATCAAGCTGACGAAGAGCACCTTCACCTTCGGCACCTCGCTGGTTCCGGCACAGGAGGCAGTGGCGGCCCAGGTCCTTGCCAAGGGAACCTTCCGTCCGACCACGGCCCCCACAGCGGCTGTCAACTATGACATCTGGTACCGAGATGACGCATCACCAGTGAGCATTCGCGAGTAAAGCACCCTTTTGCCTCCCAGGCCACTCGAGCTAGTTGCTCGAGTGGCCTGTGGTAGCTTACTGTAAGTAGCGACAGCGACAGCGGCAGCACCAGTACCCCTCAACCGAATTCACAGGAGCATCCATCAGATGGAATCCAACAGCAACTCAGAACCCACTCAACCTTTCGCGTACGCTCGCCTGAAGATCTACAACAAAGATCGAGGCTACCTGCTCATGGGGATCACCATCTCCAAGTGGCACTTCAAGGGCGGTGACGGTGTGTCCTCGATCCCGGAGTGGGTCGCCGTCAACAAGAAGCAAGCGCAGCTCTTGAGCAAGGTACAGCAGACCGACAATCCATCAAGCCCCAAGGCGTTTGACATCGTCACGCCAGAAGAGCGGTTCCGCATTGACAGCGTGGAGGAGCTAGAGCGCAAGTTCCAGCTGGGCATCATCCCACGACCGTCGATGCAGCGTGGTCCGCGAGCCAATGTTCGTGGCAACCCAGGAGCACCAGCCGCTCCCGTGCGCCTCGATGACCTCCAGGACGATGACTCCTCTGCCAGAGCCCAACAACGCGCCAGCATCAGTGTAGGCTCAAAGCCCTGGGAGTTTGACAAGCCTGCTCTGCTAGGCGAGGCCCCCGTAGAGGACAGTAGGCACCACGAGGCCTTTAGCTCCATCGCGTCCCAGGACGCGTTGGACGCAGCGGCTCGTCAGGCACAACAGAACGGGCCGTTGGGTCCACCCACTGATATACTGCCCCCAGCAGCAAGGGCAGTCATAGAGAGCCTGCAAGATCAAATCTTGCAACTCACTCGCCAGATCACCAGCATCTACAAGGCACCACAGCCCTCACCAGTGGCCACAGCAGATCGACAGGATGCGCAAGAGCAGGTCACATCCCCGGCACGTCGTCAGGCATCACCTCCTCTCCCGGCGGCCATGGAGGGTAGAGCTGCAGCTCTGACTGACCTCGAGGCTCCAGCGGCTCCAGCGGCTCCAGCGGCTCCAGCGGCTCCAGCGGCTCCAGCGGCTCCAGCGGCTCCAGCGGCTGCACCTGAAGCACCTGAAGCACCCACCAGGGCAACACCCACCAGGACTACACCCACCAGGACTACACCCACCAGGGCTACACCCACCAGAGCGACAGAGCAGCCCGCTGCCGTACTTGATATCGCGCCCGAGCCTCAACTCGATGACCCAGCTCTCATCGCTGTTGATGATGACCCCATGGACGCCGAAGAGGCGGCCGTGTTCAAGAAGCGGGAGAACCTGGCTCTGGACATCGAAGACGTCGAGATCCCAGACGACGCCAGAAGCGGGTTCAAGACCAACAACCTGAACGACGACAAGCATGACAAGGACTTGGACATCGTCTTGGCGGAGATGGCGACAGAGCAAAAATCGCAGGACGCAACGAAGCAAGCTGATGGCGGCATCGGAGCTGCCATGCAGAACGCCATGGCCTCTACAGTTGGAGGGAAGAAGAAGCGTGGCAAATAGGCATGAGTCTTTGGACCCACGTACCAAAAAATGGAAGACTCTAGAATTCTACGCAGGAACGGGGCCAATGTGGCCATCACGGATTGGGCATTAGCTCAGTACATGATCTACAATCGCCTCCCTCTAGAAGAACTCGTGAAGCTCAGCGCCACCGAGCACGTCTTCGTGCACCATGATCCAGAGCATGCAGCTGACGCCCTGGCCATCAAGTTCCCCACCACGGAGAGTGCAGGGTACGGAGAGGCCGGACGTTTGTTGCACAAGCTGATCAAGGCATACTGTTCTGCCAGCCCACTAGCCCGTCGTGCTATCATGACCCTACAGGACGAGGGGCTGGAAGCCCTCCGGCGATTCCATAACCCGTCCAGGAGGTAAGGTCAGAATGAAGGGCTTGGTACCCGGAGAGCAGAGTTCGGTCATCTCACCGATACTGCAGCTGTTCTGCAGGAGCGGCGAGTTCTTGACAGACATGGACTCTGGAACGTTCAGGATCGACTGCATCTCTGACCCGAGCACTGGGGCCACACCCGTTGTGGTGACCACGGCGTTTGATGCATCTCACAAGCTAGGCACTGGTCGCTACTTGGTCCCCACAGGCGATACGACACTCTGGACCACGGGAACGCACCGCGCTATCTGCTCCTACACCATGGAAGCCGGAGGCAAGACGTACACGCAGGTGATCGAGTTCGAGATCTTGGACGATGTCGAGTTTGTCACTGGAAGCGGATTCGTCTCCTACGCCACCAGCCGCGCCATGCTTGGGGTGGCGGCCCTGGCCTCACAGAGCATCGCCACGCTGCAGTCGAATCTGGCATTGTACTCCGGGCTCATCGAGGCATGGACTCGCAGGTTCTTCGAGCCTCGGTACTTCATCATGTCTCTCAGCGGCTCGAGGACAATCTCGCTCAGGCTGAACGAGGCCATCATCGCCATCGAGGACGTACGAGCCAAGGCGAAGTATGCATCAGGCGAGGAGTATTACAACACGTGGCAGAAGGGGAGCTACCAGGTCTACAATCGTCACTTGGATGGCCTGCTTGCCCCGGACGACCGAAGGGACCCGAGGCTCGAGCTGATAAGTGACATCGAGCTCACCGAGTCTGTTGCTTCCATCTACTCGTTCAACTTCCCCTACGGACATCAGAACGTAGAGCTCTTGGGCATATTCGGCTACACAGACCCAATGCCTGACCCAAGCGGAGGCAGAGTATCCATCGGTAGAACGCCATCCATCCTCGCCAAGGTACTCACAGCTTTGGTAAGCCGGTCCATCCTGGACCCTACACTTGCTGACATCACTATTCAGAATCCAGGTGCAGCCAGATCTATGAGCACCCGAGCACAGTCCATCACGTTCGGGGGCGCCAGCGCGTCCTCTACAGTGGATAACGGGATGAGCGGAGACCCAATCATCGATCGCATGCTCCTCCCACTGTGCGCCCCGATCCGCATCGCCTGGACTGACCAGCGCGATGTGCTATCCAGCCCAGATAACTTCTGATTACCTGTTGATTACCTGTAGCGACACGACCTACTGATTTTTTGGCATTGACAGTCGCATGCATGCTGCTACATCTAAAAATGTGCAGCGAAGCAAGCCATGTGTCTCCAGTGTACATACTGCCGCGGGTCGGCTACCCCCGCGCTCTCTCACCTGCTTGGTGAGTACGCACTGGTCTGCAAGGCCTGCTTTGATGCATTGATGCGCCGTCGCCAGTCCCTGCACAGTAAGAAGGCATCTCCCAATGGTGGGGGATGCCTGCTAGAACTTCCCCTTGACAGGGCACGGAAAAAGTCTGTAGTCTAAAAGGCGGTGTGGGGGGGGTTGGACATCACCTGTAGTATACTCAGGCCATCATGAGAGTACCTCTTATATTTCCTATGCTAGCCACCATCGAGCGCATCGACACGGCTGCCACGGCCGCCGTCAATCCTCCTGGTGAGCCATCCTCTGGCTACGACAGAGATCTTCGAGAGCCCTACCCCTACATATCAGGGACGTCCATTGTCGATACCCGACGGTACATGACTGCCTTTGACATCCCGGTACAGGTGGAGTTCAAGAAGTTCGAGGAGATCAGAGAGGAGTTTTCAGGGGACAGTCCTGACTCCAACATGATCCTTGTCCTCCACCACATGCACCTCGAGGCCCTCGGACTACTGTCATCCGGGCGCTGCCTCATCGAGAAGGGGAGCCGCATCTCTGGGCTCAAGTCTCGCCTGGGGGCCCAGTCGCTCACGCCCAGGTCCCTGCTCTACATCTTCGAGGTGAGGCCCGATAGCCAGGGGTTTGGCCCATCTGGGTTCGACCTAGAGCTGGTGTTCACCCACTCTCGCCCGCCGGCTCTACGAGGCGGAGACTGATCAAAGCAAGGAGGGAAGCCTGTGAAGTCTGTCCCCATCATCTTACGCGTGAAGGGGCTGGCGCAGGCCCACAACATCGTCCGGCGCCTGACTGCTGGGGGACTGCGCAAGATCAACAAGCGGGCCTGCAAGTCCATCGCCAATGAGATCCGCAAGGCCGTCAAGGAGCGCTACCTCATCGAGGGCGGTCATTCACCCCATGCTCGCGGGACGCAGCAGGTGTACCGCCAAGGGAAGGCCGGCTATCCGGGGCCCAACAGCTGGAACCGGGCAAAGCGGAGGTATATCGCAGCGCGTCCTTACTATCGAACGGGAGAACTGGCCACGTCCGTGATATCTAGCCCTATCAAGGACGGGTATCGTGTGCAGATCAACCCGAAGAAGTCGTACCGTGGAGATGGTGAGCGAGGCACACCGCTGTGGTACATCGCGGCGAAGCTAGAGTACCCAAGACCCGCTGTTATCCGCCTGAGCCATCGCATGCTGGGGTACCTGCAGGTATTGGAGCGGGGGACTGGTGGCCAGAAGAAGCGGAGCAGAGCCAGGCTCTCCGGTGCCAAAATGGGCCAGAGCGTGATCATCAGGCCCAAGGAACGCAAGGTATGGAGGTGGGTGACAGAGCAACTCGGTAGGTACCGAGATCCATACTGGCGTCTCATCAACAGCCATGTGCGACTGGTCATTGCCGAGGAACTCTCTCGCGGTGCTGCCGGAGACCTGGCCATTGGCATGTTCACCAGAGGGATCCCATTCCTCACTGATACTATGCCATCGTCTTCATCCGGTGCAGCCCCCAGCGCCGCCGGAAATGACAACTCTACCGTCAGCATCAAGAAGCCTTAGTCCACAGATAGCCAGAAGACATCATTCCTCGTCAATGAGAAATTGATGCTGTCTACTATAGATGGGTGGTATCCTCCCCCCAGACCTGCCTGTTAGGATAGCATGATAGAGTACAAGTAGTCCATACTAATTGCGCGACATTAAGAATCTTGCGTGGTGAACGACTACACTGTAGGGTTAGGATCACTCAAATGACCATTCCAACCATCACCAACATCACGCCAACAACAGGGTCAGCTATTGGAGGGGCACTCGTCGTCATCACTGGTACGAACTTCAGGACGAGATCTGCTACATACGAGGTCCCACAGGCTGCAGAGAACGCAACGGTCTCCGTTCGCTTTGGCACCGTGGAGGCGGAGGCATGGGTCGAGTCTACCACTCATGTCCTGGCCCTGGTGCCTCAGTATCTGGGGAGTGCTGAGCTGGAGGCTTTCGTAGCCGTGGGCATCACCGTCGAGAACCTGGATGATGATGGGAACCCGATTGCTGATGAGACCGTCACGATTGCTGCAGCGTTTACATACAAGCGCCCGGACCTAGCACCTCCAAGCCCAGACCCTCCACTGCTACAGGTTCTGCATGCGCTCATTCACGTCATCAAGACTGGCGTGTGCAAGAACGTCACGGTGCAGACTCACCCCGACTACGCTGATGATGGGGCATCTTATACGGTACTGACGCAGTTACCAGTCATGGTCTTTGACAAGATTCGGACCCCACGGGACAAGGAGTACAACCAGTGGGACAATGAGCGGCAGGTACATAATGGTCAGTTGTGGAATGCTCCACAGACGCACATGCTCGTGGCAGACTTCATCTTGGCTGCCGAGTTCGAGAACGTGGCGTATCGTATGCACGATGCACTCATCGAGCTAGTAAGGACACAGCCGTACCTGTACGTCCCAGGGGACATCAGATGGTCAACTGACGCAAACGAGTACCCATTGGAGATGTCACAGGAGCCAGAGCAGATTTCTCAAGCCGGGCGAAGCGGTGTGTTCAGTTTCTTCGGTCAGCTTCAGGTACGCGGTATTCCTCTTGTTCCCACGCAGCCTATTGAGAACGTGCACACAATCGCTACACTGGTCTGTGCCCTGTCTGACATGACAGGGTCCAGCTTTTACATTCACTCATCCCCCTAGATTGTTGCGAGATGGACCAGGTAGCGGTAGTCTGATTTTTGCAAGGAGAAGGCCATATGCCCAAAATCTTTCTGGTGAACACCGGCAAGGATCCCTTCCTGTTCACGCTGTATCATGAACACGTGTGCCGCAGGGCCAAGGCTTGCACGTGTGACAGCCTGCAGGAGCGGAACGCAGCAGGAAAGCCTACAATCCGGAGGCTCCCAGCGAGCTGCCAGATCGATGCTGGACAAGCATCTGGGCTTCTTCCTTCGGAGGTGTTTCATGTCCCACAGGTCAAAAGTCGTATCTCCGAGGGCAAATTGCAGCGCGTCACTGAGGAAGATTGGGCAAAGCGTGGCCTGTCACGAGATGCGTGGGAGACCTCGAAGCCACAAGAGCGCCTGCTCCTGTGGCGCTCAGCGCCAGTGGTGGCGATGAAGCCTGTTGCTATCAAGATGACAACCAAGATCACCAAGGCTACCAAGCCCGCATCAAGCGGTGAGTAGGAGCTATTGACCCATGGACTTTTCCGAGACCAAACTCCGAGACATTCCGTCCGCGGCTCGCGGGCTCCCATCTGTTGAGTATGACAAGCTGGTGATCCCCATGGTGTGCGAGTGGGGCCCTATGCAAGAGGCGCACGAAGTCATAGACTTCGATGACTTCGTCACCATCTTTGGTCCAGGGAAGACCTTCTTGGCCAACTACTACTCGGCTGCGCTCCTGCAGATCTGGTTCCGCGCACGCAAGCCAGCCATCATCATTCGTGTGGCACACATGACCGGGAGTACCCCAACGACGGCTGCCAAGTCTTCGCACACGGCACAGACGGGAGTCACTGCCCCGTCTGTTGGATCTGTGACTGGCTCTGTGGCAGCGCCGTTCGCTCTGGTTAATGGCGACACGTTGATCTGCAACGTCGATGGCGTGGGCAATCAGACAGCTACAATCTCCGCCACCGCGGCACTGCGTGAGTCCACTGGGGTAGAGACCTTTGCTCTCGTGGACCTGCAGGACCTGACGGTGAAGATCGACCGTGGCACCGTGCAGACGGTGGTGTTCAACACGGAGGAGTTTGCGGACAT
>Ga0210043_1001676_pt1 | contig 17182 bp, 20 predicted proteins | sample CryGeymet201501t_FD_183990 | JGI IMG/M metagenome (GOLD analysis project Ga0210043, IMG submission 183990) | Groundwater microbial communities from Crystal Geyser aquifers in Utah, USA - Crystal Geyser metaG 2015-01t (SPAdes) (version 2) | ecosystem: Environmental > Aquatic > Deep subsurface >... | reverse complement strand
GATACGGCGGGTTTCCTACTACTACGTCGAACTTCATGTCCCAGAAGTCGAACTTGAGAGAATCAGCGCAGGCTAGGTGAGTCTCATACTGGGACTCAGGGTCTAGAAACATAGAGGCTATCATAACGTTCTTCGGCTGGAGTTCGACGCCGTAGACCATCTGCTCCATGATGTGCTTGCGGCGGTCAGCCTCATCGGGGATAGCCGCAGCTAAACCTTCCATTAAACGGTCAGAGACTCGGATTAGGAAGTTACCAGAGCCCATAGCAGGGTCGAGCCATGTTAGGGTAGGGTCGAGCCAGAGTTCAACAGGGAGCTTGTCGAGCATCTCATCTACGAGAGAGATGGGGGTGAAGACTTCGCCGAACTTCTTCTTGGCTACAGTGCTGCTCAAACACGCTTTGGCCATGTCGATGACCTCTTTATCGTTAGATCTGACTGCTTCTGCCACCGCCTCACGATTAAGGTGGAGATAGTTCATTAGCTCTTTGTAGGGCGCGGTACTTGGTTTGAAGTTGGTCTCTATTATAGCACATGCTTCCTCCCAAGTTATGATCCCCATCATGTTATCCTCGAATAGTCGCTGGAGATCTTCGGGGACATCTCTCCATGAGAAGTCTTCGCAGTAAGTCTTCTCGTAGACGAAGAGTAGATTAGCTAGGAAATGTTCGGGGAAGGATTCCTCAATAGCTGTTGGAACCTCGACGTCTTTCAGGGCTCTCGTGACTAAGTTCTCGGAGACGGTTCTCTTCCGTCTCATTTGGCTGGCTACATCTCGTTCTAGAACGTCGATGATATCTTCGAAGTTGTTCTCGAACTCATTGAGCCCTGAGTTCTCCTTCTTCTCTCCAGATTGTGGGTTGACCGTTTTGATGGGATCAGGTTCGAATAGTCCTCTGTCTTGTTGGATGAATACATTAGTACGAAGTTGGAATCCGTACTCTTTACGGAGGGCGAAGACGAGATCCTTGGTATCTTTTACTGTATCAGGAGAAGTGGCAAAGATGTCTGGTAAGACTACCCAAGCGTTGGGCTTAACCCAGGGAGCTTTGTCTTCGATACTAACCTCTCCACCATAGATAAGTTCTCTATCAATTGGGTGTAGTCGACAAGCCCGTCCAATATTCTGGTAGAGTTTTCCGGCTTGGAGGTTCCTGAATAGCATTACCCCAGTGATACCGGGAACATCAATTCCTTCGCCAATCATATCGACGTGGAAGACAATGGCCTTCTCGTCCGACGTTAAGGCCTTGAACCTATCCATCATCTCTTGCTTATTCTTTGAAGAGACGGGAGCTCGTACGAAGTTATCATCCCAGACTACTCCGAACTCGGAGGAAAGGCCACCTAAGTGGACCTCTGGGTGTTCGATACGGAAGCGGGCTATCGTTTTAGTCTCGAAGATCTGTCGTAGCTCTTCCTGTCCTCTTAGAGTTACTAACATCTTGGCAGCAATGGAGTCAGGATTATGAGAGTCTGCCTTAATCTTAGCATCATGGGCTAGGAAAGAGTTAGCGACTGACTTGAAGAGGGCCTCGTAGTCGTTGTCGATCTTAGTAATGTCATATATGATAGCAGGTCTGACGATATGGATGAATGGAGATAGCATCTCCCCAGCTTCAATCATACTACGTGGCGAGACTTCGAAGATAGTGTTTCCAAATCGTTCAGGATTATTCATCCCATAGGATTCTTCGGAACTTGTTTCTCTCTCAGTGGCGGTGAAGAAAAGATGCTGCTTAGCTGGGAGATTCGTTACCTCTGAGAACTCTTCCGAGACGAGATTGTGGGCTTCGTCATGAAACATAATGTCGGGGATGATTCCAGAGGTCGCTAATTTACAAGCGGAGTGGTAAGTACTGACGATAACTAGTGGAGCACTTGCCTCCTTAGCCTTATCATGCTGTTGTTGGACAGCTTCGACGAAAGTTGTAGACTCTACTTTATTCGGGAATACTCCCTTCTCCCTTATAGTCTTGACATATTCATCCTCGTCCCAATTTCCAGAGTTATAATTAAGATAGATGGTATTAGTAACTCCCTTACTAATGAGGTACTTCATGACTTGTTCGAGTAGCTGCCAACAGAGTAGAATGCGAGGAGAGTTAATCTGTACAACGGCCGTAGGGTTCTTTCGAATCATCTCATAAATGATCTCGGCTTGGATGTAAGTCTTACCGGTACCGGTTGGGCAGATGATCTTCCCACGATCTTCTTCATAGTCTTTCCAGCTCTGAACGGCGTTATTCTGATGCTTTCGAAGGACTACCGGTGGATTAGCTAGAGGATCTTCCTTAATCTGATCCTCTCTGATTGTATTGAAGAAGTGGTGCCACCATTCAAGTCGGTCGTTTAGTAAGGTTTTGAGATCCTGCATGTTCAGAACTCGTACCTTGTTCTGAAACATCTCGTTCAGAGTGTAGTAGTGGACTTCCTTGCCTGTGGTGATGATCAGCATATTATTGATACTATCAACAGGAACTAAGTATCTCCCCCAAGACGCGGAGGAAAAGTTAAGTAGGTGGTCTTCATTACCAGTGAGTACATAGTCAGGAGTACGATACTTAACTTGAACGGTGGCAGGAAATCCATTTTCTCCCCGACCAATGCCGTCAACACCTGTATCCCCGTGTGTTACTGGTTCGTAGTCGTAGATCCCAATCCGGTTATCAGCTCCCATAGTAATGAGCATGTACTCTACAAGGAGTTCTAGACTGTCTCCCTTGAACTTGTCGCGATCATAAGTCTTATGGTACTTTTCCGCTAAGGAAGCGACGTGTTGATGAAAGCGTTCTATCGTTGTTATTATCCCATGACTGTCGGTAGAAAACTCAGTGACGTCGATCTTATCTTTGAACGGGTGCGTCAGCATCTCTCTTCCTTATTGGGTCTGGGCAGTCTGGGGGCTGACGAAGAAGATGATATCCTTGATATCGAAGTCAGTGGTTTTGAAGGTTACGTTCTTAGGTGCCTTGATATATTTGACGGTTCTTTCGTAGCGCTTGTCTCCGCGCTGTCCCATGGATTTGGCTAACATCCAATTTAAGACCTCATCTTCGGGAGTGTTTTGATCTGTACCGTTGGTGGCACAGTAGTCCTTGTCGATGATGAACAAATCATAGTCTCCTGATTGGATTTTCTCTAGGGCCTGCTCATATATGCTGAGGAGTTGGGAGGCTGGATCAGCTGGGAGCTTAGGTTCGATTGGCTTTTCTTTAGGAACTTCTGGGACAGGGTTGTTGGTTAACCTCTGAACCATAGCTGCGGCTTCTAGTAGTTCTGCAATATAGGTCTCTTCTGCCATCTTTCGCTCTTGCCCGTAAAGACGAATGATGTAGGAGGGATGATGTATTACTCTAGCTTGAGCGGGAGCAAAACGATGCTCCTGGTGCCATTTCTTTGAGTCTTTACTGACAGTGGCTTGTCGTCCTAAGATGACACTCGCTGCCTTGGCTCCAGCACAGACGATTACTTTAGGGGTAAGAATCGAAATCTCTTGTTGGAGCCAGTGATAGCACATCCCCATTTCCTGAGGGGTGGGTGGTCTATTTGAGCAGCGTTCTTGATCCTTAATCCAAGGACGACATCGGACAGTGTTAGACATCCAAGTAGATTGAGGCTCTATATTAGCTGCTCGCAGGAGGTCTCGCAGAAGCTGACCTGTCTTGCCTACAAAAGGAAGGCCATATTGATCCTCAGTTTCTCCGGGGGCCTCTCCTATAATCATTAGGGGGGACTGTTCGTCGCCGACTCCGGGAACAGCTTGAATCCTAGTTTTATACAGAGGACAGCGGGTACAGTCTCGGATCTGGTTCCCTAAATCCTGTAGTGACGAAGACATACTGCTCCTCTACTACATTATAGTACGGTAGTCTGTAGTCCCAACTCTTCTACTTCTTGAGCTAATACAGACTTCTGTTGGAGGGTGATGGTTAAGGTTGTACCTTCTGGAAAGTTACGCAGAACTTGGTAGAGTGTAGAGCCTAAGTCCTCCTCAGAAAAAGGTATTGAGAAGGAGGTAGCATCCGCTTGGCAGATCTCTACAAGAGACAATCGTTGGGTACTTTCCGTTCCCGCTAAGGTATTAACTAATTCGGTAAGCGTAAGTTTGGCATGGAATGGAACACAACCTAAGTTACACCAGAAGTTCCAATGATTATTGCAGGCTTCAACTTGGTAGTTTGTGAGATCAGGACATTCTGGGGGTTCACAGAAAAGCTCAGTTGTAGTATAGGGTTTATTCATCTGTCGTAGCCAGTTATACTCATCAAGAAGACCGACCTCCTCTAGTTCCTTAGAACCGAGAGGGTAGAAGTCGTTCCATACTGTATGGAGGGAGAGTCTACGTTGCCACATTTTAGTAGCAGCTGAGCAGTGGTATCGTTGGAGGTTCTCTTCAGCTTCTAGCTGAGTTTTTGCTTGAATAGCGAGGAGGTCAAAGAGGAACTGAGTAATACTTTCTTCGAGTGGAAGGAGTACGGCTTTGATTACAGTAGCAGAGCTGCTATTAGATGTAGCTGGGAGGAGAAGGTACTTCATAACTATTGATCCTTGATTATACTAAAGAATCCCTAGTCGATCGTTCCAGGTGATCGACTAGGGATTATGTTGAGCGAGTCAGGCAAGGTTATAGGCGAACATGCCTCGTAGGCCCTCCCACCAGCACGGTGCCCGCTTCGGTTCGACCATCCGAAGGTCTGAGTAGGCTAACATTACAGTTGCAAGTACAGTGATGAAGAACCCAATTGACTTATGTGGGCCGTTCATAGTGTTTCCTTTCTAGTTATCAGCACTCTTCTAGCTTTTGTGTCTCACCTCCCTGTCTTACAGCCTTTGTCTCTGCCATAATCTGCGCAAAGACGTCCGGCATGGTTCGTCGAATCCTGGTCAGCACGCGCCTCCACTCCTCGGCGTCTGACTCGACCTCGTGCAGCCGCTCGCACTCGGCCCGGGAGGCATCCAGTTCATCGCACAGGGTAGCGCCAAGCTCGCACGTAGAATCCAACGTAGCGGTGGGGGTCAGGTCCGCAAAGGATGCATCGCCTGACAGGCCGAGCCGGGTGTGGGCGAACCGCTGCCGTGCCGCGTCGGTGTCGATATGCTGTTGGTCATTCATTAGAATCCTCTGAATAGATGGTCTGGATTTACTAATTTCCTAGTAGAAAGCCCACGACTTCAGTCGTGGGATGAATGCTAGTTGAGTGGGAGTGTCAATCATGGCTCCATCCCTGCTGGTGGTATAACACCAGTCTGCTCGATCAACTGGCGACGCAACCCTGCCCACATTCTCGGATTCGCGGCGACCAATGCAGCGTCGATTCTGGTCACCAGATCGCGATCGATCTGGCACCTACCGTCGTCCTGCAGCAGCCTCTGGACTTCGGCAACCAGCATCTCTACCGCATCGGCGAGGTCTGGCACGTCGTCACGGGCGGCGGCAATGAAGTCGGCATCCGGAGAATCGTGGTAGATAGCGTCTCCGACTACGAACTCCGACCCATCAGGCTTGATGATACGATGGTTCTGATCCATCCCCTTGCGGCCACGGTGTTCCCAGGGTCTAGCCGTCGCCTTATCCGCTCGCGCCTTTGAGGACCGTGCCACGTTTAGGTAGGCTTGCAGCTGGTTAATATCCACTGTGGTGCTCCTTGGTAGATTTTTTAGGATATTGAGGCACTATCCGTAGGGTGTTTAAGAGCTCTATTTCTCTAGTTGTACGATCAGGTGGTATATAGAACACGTTGTAGCCTAGGCGTTCCAGCTTCATCTTAAGCTCTAGACCAGTGATATCGTCAGAGAAGTTGAGAGTGATGAGCTCAATTACTGGTGCTTCTCCTACTTTATCACAAGCCTGTAGCCAGTGTATAACTTCTCTAGCTTGAGTTGAGTCTGCTAGTTCAATAAGCTGATGTGGTTCTGCTATGTCTAGATATTGGATTAACTGCTCAGTATCTTGGATTCTAGTAGGTTCTGGATTAGGGGCTTGATGTAGCGGATGTGTGTCCATGTAAAGACTTCTACTTTAGTTCGAACGTAATCTAGGACGATATCACTACGGACTAGAGACGGACGAGCGATAAGAGTATTGAATGAGCAGGCTAGATCAACAGCTTCGAGTATGGCTTGCTGGCGGCTTTCGTTATAAAGAGACCAGAGGGGGCTTTGAGAGATTACCTTCTCAGCTTCAGTTACATGTTGGACGGTTTTAATAGAAGGAAACCCAAGCATCTTAGTATGCTCGTTGGCTGCCCAGAGTTGGTAGCCCTCTACCAGAGAGGCAAAGCGTTCTGTTTCTCTGGTGGAGGTGTACTTTGAGATATAGACACCGATCATGGCTTAGGAGTCTACTAGACTTGCTAAATGTTCGCTCGTCTTGTTGACTGTAGCCATATCCTGACGGTCTTCTACAGTAGTAACAATAGCCCTCGCCTCGTCAGGAGTTAGCTTCTCCTTCAATAGGAGATCTAGGCACATGGAGCGAATACGGAGTGAGCCTATATTGATTGGGTACTCTGCTAGGTATCGATAAAGGCATGTGGGCTTCTGATCCTTATCGTAAAGCTCTGTGCCGATTCCGAACTTTGTTGCGGCTCGCTTAAAACTGTGGGACTCGGCGCTTGTGACACCCTTGTCATTGTAGATCCAACCATACTTAGTGTCTAAGAATAAAGTGTCTTGTCCTACTCCATCATGGGAGACGTAGTTACCGTTCAGGTCTGAGATAGTTAGAGTAGTTTGGCAGACGATTTCGGTTTGGAAGGTTGTTCCCTCCTGTGTATTTCCGGGAGATAGTCCACCGGTCGTGGTCTGTCGGAAGCTGCTTAGGGAAATAGGAAACGTTTGTTGATAGGTGGGTCCATCTAGTACGGAGGACCACTGGCCATCGAACCAAAAGTTCAAGATGGCACACGTGGTATGCCATTCAATATAACTTAAAGTTGCTCCTCCACTACCAGGCATGGTTTTGACTAGTTCTTTAGGAAGGGGAAGAGTCAAAGCAGCTAGACGATCGGTAAAGCTGAGTTCGTTCAGTTCGGTAGGCACGTCATGCTCCTTAGTCGAGGTTCTTGTCATAAGGCAAAAGGTCGGTCAAAGTAACCGGCTTCGTCTCTATTACTTCTTGTGCTTCCACCTTCCAGCGCTCAGCTGTCTGGTGGATTGGGTCTTTGAGTAGACTAGACTCTGGACTGAAGACTGTTTCAACCCTCCGGGCTAACGGCGAGAACTGGAAGTGCTCAGCTCGGTGTTGGATCTCTTCCACTGTATCCGGAGTTCTACTCCAACCTGCTTCTTCAAGGGTTTCCCAGCAAATGAGAAGGAGATTCTGTGCTCCCCCTCTTCCGTCTTCTCCTAATCCTCCGAAGAGGGCCATTAGTTTTTGATAGTCTTCTCCTCTCAATACTACCACCTTAGCTGATCGATTGTCCACGCTGTTCTCCTAGGCTTGAGTGATTATAGCAGATCTTCGACCTCTATAATCATAGATGCAGGATGATAGGTGTAATGTTGGCTGTGAAAAGTAGTGAGGGTTGCCTCAGAGAGTCTGTCCTGAGAAGTTACATGTAATTGCTCTGCTGTATAGTTTCGATACAGTCGTCCTGTAGGAGTAATCCATACAGTCCGAAAACGACAGCAAGGAGGAAGTCTAAATCTCAGGTTATATTTTGTAGAGCGGTAGCTGACATAATAGAGAGTAAGAGCTCCAATACAATGTATAACTCTAAGTTGTGGGATAGTAAGAGGAATAGTAGTCGGGTTGTCATTATGTAGAATCATTATTAATAGCTCTTTTCTTAGGTTTAGGATCCCACTTGTTAAAGAGCCAGCTCTGAATTGGCTCGACGATCTCCTGGAAGATGAAGAGTGGTAAGGCTCCAATGATAAAGTTGAGTACAAGGACAATAAGTAGAGGATAAATTAGAGCGGTAGAAGCAAATAGGAGAACTCCCCATCGTCCTAGGTGGGATGTCTCATAGCCAGCTTTTAGTTCTTTGATAGAATAGATACGACCTAGTCTTCTATTCATTAAAGATTCCCATTAGCCAAAAAACTTGAGTGAGTTAGCCAACAAGCTTGAGCGTTGACTAACAAGGGGGATAGTAGATTAGTAATAGGATCTGTTATGAAGGTGTAAGCCTCGCCGGTTGAGAAGATATAGATACCTTCTGGCGATAAGCGTAGGCATAGTACACTACCGGAGATTTGTACACCAGTAAGTGGGAGGTACAATTGCCCAAGGCTGTGCACAGTCTGTAGTTGACTTATATTCATCTAAGTAGGAGACTGAGAACTCCGAGTCCTACTATCCACAATATGACTTTGAATAGGTATATATAGAGTATAGTGCGGCTAGTCATTCTTGGCTCCTACTATAGCTGCCTTGGTCATGGCGAGGAATACTCCGTCAGCTAGAGTTCCTGAGTTCACTGCTTTGTAATAGGCGTCGAACATTAGGGTCCAGAAATAATGATCAGAGCTCTCTTCTAGTAGCTTGAGTAAATAGGGGTGGAGTTGTTCCAATACACGCTGGGCTGGAATTGTTGTAAAGATATCAATGAGAACATCACAAGCTTGGAAGCGTGTCTCTGGTTTACAGAGCATACGCAGAAACTCTCGAATCTTGATTGGGTTTTCGTAGCCGAGGACGTGATGCCAGTACTCCGGGGCGACTTCTAGAACAACTTCCAATCTTTCGAGAGCTCCAATAGCTTTTCTAGCATCTCCATCGGAAATGTCGATGAGTAGTTGGAACGCTTCGTTAGGGACGGCGATGCCTTCTAGAGCAGCAATGCTCTCTAATCTTCGACGGAGAGCGGGGGCTGGTAATCGATTAAAAGCGAAGGTTCCAGCAGAGCAACGAGACTGGATTGCCTCAGGAATTTTATCTAGTCGGGTTGTACTGAGGACGAAGAGTGTTCTACCTCGAGCTAAGTTGTCCTCTTCGAAAGTTTTGTGTAGTTTGTCCCAAGCCTGTGGTGTAAAAGCGTGTGCCTCATCGAGATTGACTACGCGCCAACAGTTTTCTTCGACTGCATAGCGGGCAAGTTCGGTGAGGCCTTCGGCATCCTCCACCTTGTTGTTTAGTGGTACGTCATGGTCGATGAAAAGGTCAACCATTTCAGGTGGATTTAGAAAGTGGTGCATTACTCTGGCTGTAGTAGTTTTACCAGAACCTCGGGGGCCGTGGAATAGGTAGACGAATGGAAATCGTTCACGCTTGAGGAGGACAGGGAGAACTTTGGTTACCTGTTCTTGACCCTCAATTTCCTCAAAGGTAGTAGGTCTATATTGTTTGTTAAGATTTGTCATCTAGATATCCAATAAGCCAATTCTCTCTACTACCCTTTGAGCTAAATATAGAGAGAGATAGACGGCTGGTGTAGGAGAGTGAGCTATCCAACTTGATACGGAGTAGGTATTAGTACTAAGATCGAGATAGAGACTCGACTGGAATCTGATCCAATATATTGGTTCTCTCCAGTATATTGTAGGTTCGCCAAATTCCCACTGAGCTATTGGGAGTAGGGCTTGCTAGAACTCGAAGAAACTGCGTAGTACATAGTGTCCCTCTTCTACAGAAAGGGTCTTTTTATACCAGGTGCTAATGCGTTGATCCCTATAATTGTGGTCAATAAAGAAGTTCCAATAGAAATCGGGTTGGTCATGGTAGATACGGATATAGCCGATTGTACCATCTAATATATCAATCGATGGAATACCGTAAGCTCCATAATCAAGGAGTACTTGGAGGTACCGACTAAAGAAGAGTCTATTCAACGTTCTTCTGTTCTTGGGGTTCCGGATCTTCTTTGACTGGTTGAGGACTAAGCTCAATCATTCTTGTAGCTCCTTCTTCAGGGAGAGGTGGCGGAGGTTCGGGATCAGGAATGTGCTCGATGAACTCCTCAGCTTTCTGATTGAGGTCGGCAATTCTTCCAGCGGCGTTTCCGGCCATGTCTAGCGTCTTGGCGAGTACTTTCTTACTAACTCTTTTAACTTCGTAGATTCCTATGGCTAGAGTGTGGCTAATTTTCTGTCCTACCTTAACGTGGACGGTTTCTGTAGTCTCTTCTTCAGCCATGTGTTTTTCTCCTATCCGAATCCTAATGTATAGGCTAGAGCTGGATCTTCTTGCTTGATCAGATTTTGATATTCGATAGGGGATAGACTAAGTAAGGTAGTCTTACCCCGAAGCCAGTCGTCGATACCTTTGGGTCTAACAATCCCGTCTGTTATACTAACCTCCCATTTCAGCACTCTGACTAACCAGTCTGTACGCTGTAGAATCTGTAGGGTCCTCCAAGTACCCGCTGATACTGAGCTTGCGGTCATATGTGCTTTGGCGGTGGCTAGTCTTCGCGCTGTATCATACCATCCGTCAGCATCATTAGCTATAAAGGCACGGGTAACTCCTTTAATCTTCTCTAGTTCGAGAGGAAGACAAGCGAGAGAGTTAACACCTTGATAAGATAAGATTCGAGCTCCGATCTTATAGCTGAGGTAGTCGGCTTTAAGTGGGCCCTCAGTTAAGAATAAGTCAGTAGAGGAGCTTGGATTGTGATGAATGGGAGTTGATAATAGACTATCATGAGAGAACCAACGGTACTTAGGATTCTTACCGTCTCTGTTTCTTAACTGGAAAGCTCTTATCTCTCCGTTAATATCTCGGATTGGAATTAATAGACAACCTTCACCTAAGATTGTGGGGGAAGACGAAGAGAAAACAAACCCGGGGATTCGTTGCCACTCTTGTTTATATAGAAGATAGAGGGGTTCCACAATATCTGTGGGAGAGTATGGGATGGAACGATACCCTCTTTTTTCAATCTCTTCTGCTGTGAATCCTCTCTTGAGTAAATGCTCTTTCCAAAAGGGGGAGAGATGTAATCTTGCATGTAGATCTCGATAAGCTTTCTGATATCCATCCCAGCAGCTGTTGGGAGGAGTGGTGTTAGGTGTATCCGCTGGGATAGGTTCGCCTCCGACTTGGTTATATGAGATGATCCAAAAGGCCCTACCAAATTGTTGGGAGAATCGTTCGTTGTGTGAAGTTTTAAGATGTTCTGGTGGGTTGCAACAAAAGCACGCGTTTGGTAGATCAGATAAGTAAGTCAGACATTTATCTGTTCCACCACAAGCTGGACATGGATTGGTGCGGGAGGCTCGTTGATTAGCGGCTAACAAGTTGACTTCTCAGTTGATGTTCAAGAATAGGATCTTGTAGCAATAAGCGAAGAAACATTGGTTCACAGCGTGGGGTTGGGTACTTACTCCCAGCAATCCAAAGATTGATCTCAGTATGCCTGTGTGAGAAATGGTAATCAAGATAAGCTCGATATGAGCAGTTTATAGAATTAAAGGTAATAGTCAAGACAGCTATAGATAAGCCCGCTGTTACGTAACTATCTTCTATTATAGTTGTTGGAGGTTGGCAGCTACCTAATATAATAGCGTACTTTTGGAAGAGGATAAAGTTATGTAGGGGTGACATATTGAGTCTTTAAATCATGGGTAAAACAGTGTGTGTATATATCTACCTCTGTTATGCGAAATTCCCCGAAGACAAGGATTTCGCGGAGGTATAGATGAAAGAACTTAGTCATAGAAGGGGAAACCTGGTTCTGTTGCCAGCCAGCTTACGCAGATTTTGGTGATCTCTTGGGCTAACAGGGAATCCGAGGCTGAGAGTAAGCAGCATTAAACCAACAGATGAAAAGTCTGTTATGATGGGTTGTTCTATAGGTAGAAAGTCACAATCCAGACGGGCAGAAAGGGTTTGGGAGGTACTATATAAGTCCACTATTATTCCTTGGCAATCTATATCGAGTGTAAGAATCTCAAGAGCGAAACAACCAGCTAGTGATATGTATCGAAGATAGTAAGCGAAAAGCTGAGGTCTCAATAGATATTCTCGGGCTTAAGCTCAACGTAAACAGATCGAGCTTCACAAGAATCATGGTCATATTCAGCAATCGCTTTGTGGAAGTTTCTCTTGCGTGAGCTGTCTGCCCACCATGAAGCATGGTTGATTGAAGCTAATCCCTCTGGGGTATCCGCTGGATTGGTTGAGTTCAGCTTTTTGAGCCATACAGCTTTACCATAAGCAATCTGCTTAGCAGAAGCCCCACGGAACAAGGGCACTTCTACTTTAAAAGCATCAGCGGTACAGAAGACACAGGGGAGCTGCGTGAGTTGCTCCTGGCGGAAGGGATCAGTAGGGATTAGTTCTTCTACAGTATGCCCACAGCGATGCCTAAGTCGTCCGTAAGTTAGACTCGCGGGTAAGTGATCGGAGGTTAGAACTTTAAGTGGAGTTCTAGCTTTCTTTCTCTCTCCAATAAACTTATCGACTTTCTTCCAGTCTGCACTTGAGAGATCTGCATCGTCTAGTACTATACTAGCCTGTCCTCGTGTCCATGTATGACCTGCAATATCGTATCCTAAACTCAGGAGCGTGAGACACTGCCGTTCCGTGGGGGGAAGGTTGTCAATAGTGTTGGAAGCCTGTCCCTTTGTCCAGTCTTGTCCGATGGTGTCGTAACCAGCGGACGCTAAGACTTCTAACTGGCGAGGGGTTGGGGGATCATAGTGCCAGGGATAGAGACCATAATCTTTGGCAAGGGGAACCTCTGGTGGTGGCCGTAGAAGATCTACCTGCTCTATGTAGTAGTCTAGATCTAACGTTGCCCCCATAAGGTTGATGAAGTTCTTACGTGCTAGTTCAAACTTCGTCTGCTGTTGTTTGAGAGCAGCTTCTAGATCGAGTAGTTGGTCTGTTGAGTCATTAGACATCTTGAGACCATAGAAGTCCCAGATAGTCAGGAGGTTGTGGTGAGTGACATCAGCTGCTTCGATAACTAGGAAGTCTGTCTTACCTATTTCATCACATCGTCTTGAGCCGCGACCTACACATTGTGTATGAAGTACTCTCGAATGGGTTGGGCGACCCATGATGATGGCTTGAATTGAGGGGTCATCATATCCCGTTGTTAGAATAGCACAGTTGGCGAGATAGTCATATTCTCCTGAGCGTAACCTTCTGACCTTCGCTTTTCGTTCAGGGTCAGTATCCCAAATGACCTCTCCCTTCTTACCGCGAGAGGCAGCGGTAGCATGAAGGTCTCGAGCATGCTGAACATCGACTCCATAGATAAGAGCTTTACGGTTTGGCCCCTTCTCAAGCCAGGCGTCGATCAGCATCTGGTTCCTAGCTGGGTTATTAACTTTACTTGCTAGTTCGTTTTGAGCAAACTCCCCCGCAATCATCTTAACATCAGTAAGATCTGTAGTACTTCGAACTCTGTAGCCTATAGGGGGAACAATGTATCCATCTGTTACAGCTTGAGGGAATGATAGTTGGTATACGATCTCGTCAAAGATATTTGAGAGGCTCGCCCCATCATATCGTTCGGGGGTAGCAGTCATACCTAAGCGTAAACGTGAAGTAAAGTAGTCTAAAGTAGTCCTAAACGTAGGTGCTCCTGCAAAATGACATTCGTCAAGTACTATTAAATCAAAAAGTTCACGAGGGATTCGATCCAAACGTTGATAGACAGTAGGCTGCATAGCCAGTGTTATATGACCTGACCAGTCATGCTCCTTGTCCCAAATGACGGACAGATCGAAGCCTTCCTCTTTGAAGGAGTAGTAAGCCTGCTCTAGAAGTTCCATGCGAGGAACAAGGAACAGTACTTTATTGAAGGCTCCTGCTACTAGGGTAGCGAACTTAGTCTTACCAGTTCCAGTAGGGGCAGAGACTAGTTGGCGGGAAACACCCTCCCGTTCTTTTTGGAGTACGGTTTCATACGCTTCGACTTGCCAACCTAAGGGAGTAATCATTACACTAGCGCCCTTATGCCATACTCATTAATAAGCTGCTGGGCGGAAAGGTAAAAGGAGGACAACCTCCCATCCCAGCGTATGGTCCATAGACTTCCGCTGGTTAGAATTCGTATGTAGTAGTGCGATGTGGAGTATAAAAAGGCTGAGTCAATCATGAGATCTCTTGATGGTACCCACGTTGCTTTATATGTTTCTCCAAACTGTCCTAGTAGATAGAGAGCTCGGAGTTGGTACACGGTTGGTATTAAGTAGGCTCTTGAAGGCATCAATGTCTCTCACTAATCCACAACACGTCTTTAAATTGTAGGGAGTAGAGTTTTCTTAGAAGAGTGGTAGGACTCACTTATTTCTCGCCTTACGGTTCGGCTTAGTACCGGGCGGGGTACGAAATGACCATTTATCAAATCCTTTCATAGCTGCCATATCCTCATCAGAGATATCTTGGGGAGGATCGTTCTGCTGCGCTAGCTCATTAGAGAGGTACTGATAGATTTCTTGGAAGCAAGTATATGGATCCTTGACAGTAGCAAATCCTAGTTCTCCTAAGATAGGATTAGCAAAGGTTCCTGGGTCCCATAAGTCTTTTCTAATAACGAAGTTCGGGATGTGGTATTTGAGGAAGAGAGTCTTGTAGCAAGAGTAGTCTGCCTCTAGGAAATGACGTATAGAGTGGTCAAGTAGCTTGCGATGACGAGGATTATAGCGATTGAATAGTTCCCTACACGTAGGAAGTAGGTTAGCACCGTAAACATATTTTTCAACTTCAGGTTCTGGGTAGACTCTGGCTCCAAGATAAATCTCTCCACAGAATCCTACTATGTAGAAGTCGTGATCTTCAATAGGGAAATGATGCTGGTTGAAGTGACTGTAGGACCAGAACCGTGGTAAAGAGCGAGGGAAGACCTCGTCTAGTTTTACTGTCTCTCGGTTGTAGATAATACTTCGGTCACAGAGCGTACGCTGTACTCCGTCGTAATAGTCGTGGAACGTTGAGATGATTCTCATTTCTTTTCTGCTCCCAGTTCCTCAGCGATGGCTCGTGCCACCAGGTCGTCCGCTACAATGATGCGGTCGGCAGGGAGAGTGAATGTCCTAGGGTGGTCGTCGCCGTGAGCTAGCCCGTCTGGCGAGTTAAGAGGAAAAGGGAAACAGCACAGCATTAGTCTACTGTGTCCCTAACCCAAGCATAGGAATTTCGCTTTGCAATCCTATAAGCGAGAGATAAGGAGATATCATACTCCTTAGCCAAGCTGTAGACAGACTGTGTCTGCGCTCTTGTTCTAAAATCTCTGATTTGATCGGGGGTTAGCCTAGCGCTTCTAGGTGTTCGTCTCTTTTCTTGATACTCTGCTTCAGTCATACCTAGTCTATCTAGGAGTTCTTGGGATGGTTGGTAGAGTTCGGGGTTCCCACCGGTAGCTTGGACAGTTATTCCTTCGGCAAACATTCGTCTAGCTCTCTTTTCGAGCTGATCCAACCGAGCGCTAGCTTTAGCCTCTTGCACTTCTTGAGCATTCTCTGGGGATTGGTTGATGTAGTAGTTTAGTAGTTGATGAACTCGCTGTCGGCTTACACCAAACTTATCAGCTATACTCTGAAGAGTCTGCTTCTGTCTTAGTCCTTGAAGAATCACTTCGATTCTCTCACGAGTTTCGGTAGTGAGTCTAACCTTTCGTGCACCAAAGTTGGTGCGCCTACGCTGTTCAACCTGCTCTATCGTCGCGCCTACTTCCTTAAGGATTTCGGGGTCTTCTAGTCCCAACTTTAGATGGTAGGAGCTTATTTTGAACGCATTAGATGCTTCTACCTGAGTACATTCTGTGTTCAGGTAGTATCTGACTGCATCAACAGTCAATTCTTGAAGTCGTTCTTTCTTTTTCAAGGTCGTTCCAAGTGGTTGACTAGCTTCCGCACTGTTGTCATTGGAATGGCTAAGTCACGTGCTATCTCTGCAACCGTCTCGTTCCTAAGGCGACGAGAAAGCTCAATCGGATTGAGTTCGATAGGCTTCCCAGCAGTCTTGATATAGTGATAGAACTGAGTCTCCGAAAGCCCGAGCTCTGTTAGAACTTCACGTGGTGGATGGAGCAGTAAGGAATAAGCTGTAGTGGGATTCATTCCTTCGGGAAGCTGTTCGGTCTCTATATAGGTTAGAGGTTTCTTCTGGGATTGGATAAAGCCTTTTAGAAGTTGTGTAATACCTTGAGTATTAGTAGTACGAGCTAAAGTTCCCTTCTTTTGGGCTCCAATTTTTCGTACTCGTTCCCAAGTGAGACCTGCTTCCTCGATTGCCTCACGGTCCCGAAGAGCCGTTCGAATTTGGTTGTAGTGAAGACCTGTTCTCTTAGCTATTTCTCTAGCTGTCAAGTGACTAGTTACATAGAGATAGACAATCCGTGCTTGGGAGCTCCAGTCTGGATGGGAGTTATAAGGCAGGAGGTCTCTCTTAATGACTTTGTCCTGAGTGAAACCAGCGGCTCGAATTAGGTCTCCGTCTTCGAGGCACTGAATTACTGTCAGAGCGGAGACCTTATATATGCTGGCTACTTCATATAGAGTACGAGTTGTGTTCATGTAGGCCCGAATGGCTCCGATTTTAGTCTCTCGGTCAATCATTATGACGCACTCTCCTTCGAGATAACCTCCAGATAAAGCTGTAAGAGGGTATCTCGCTGCTCTCCTCTTTTATCAGCTACGTCTTGAAGATCCTGGAGTTCCTCTGTGGGTCGTACACAGATAGATTGAAAACCCCCCAAGGGTTTACCATCTCTAATCTGCTTAGCTAGAGCGGAAGGAAGATAGAGAGAGTTATTTTGTCCGCTAACAAGAACTTGACACTCCTGAAGGTGAGGAAGAAGTTCTATTGGGGATACGGACATCGATTCCGCGAGACTTTGAACGTCTTCGATGGGATCGGGTGTTTGCTGCTTTCCAATGTAGTGAGGATTTTCCCTACAGAATTTGTCCCAGGCTTTAGGCTCAACGTAATAGGCACTGTTAATCTTAGTAACGAAGCGCTTTGGGATCCCAGCCTTGATAGCCCGAGGTAGGGAAGTAGGAGCTAGGTAGTCGAACTGACTATGAGTAGTCGAGGTTTGAATCCAGTCGTTTGGGGAAGTCTCAGCCTCTTGTGTAGCTACAGGTTCTGCGAGATCAGTTAAGGACTTTAGGATACCTGTGTCGTAGTACCAGATCTCCCGGCCTTTCTCCATGACGCGAACTACAACATCTGGACCATATTTGTTGACGAGGCCTCGTACAATATTAGCACTAGACTTTGTCAGATCTTTTCCTAGATCACGGACCTTCTTCCAACCTTTGGGAGGAGTTGTTAGTACCT
>Ga0210043_1001672_pt1 | contig 17216 bp, 13 predicted proteins | sample CryGeymet201501t_FD_183990 | JGI IMG/M metagenome (GOLD analysis project Ga0210043, IMG submission 183990) | Groundwater microbial communities from Crystal Geyser aquifers in Utah, USA - Crystal Geyser metaG 2015-01t (SPAdes) (version 2) | ecosystem: Environmental > Aquatic > Deep subsurface >... | reverse complement strand
CTCAAACTACACGTAAGAAACCAATGAATACCCCAATTAAAACGCTGTTTCTAGCGATTTTCACTTTTTTTATCAACTGCACATCTAGCCAGGTGAATCTTCGCAGTTTATGGGTAGATCCCCAATCTATGACTGGTATTTACACAAGTAATTCAGTTGATGATTTCAATGATCAACTCTTTGAATCATCGTCTACGTTTCGTTTGTTTTTGAATGTAAGAATACTACCAAATGATTCCAAAATCGAGCGAACAGAACTGTGGATTACGAGTCAAAAAGAGGAATTTCTGAAAGATCAAAAGCGAATTTTTCCCAAGGCAAAATTCCAAAAGTATAAAATTGAAACTAGAACTTATTCTGGGCAATTGGTAGATACACCAGGCCCCACTGGCTTTGTTGTGAAATATATAAATTTGAAATTCAAAACTGGATTGGGTGATTCCATTGAGTCTGCACTAGAGCAATACAACATTGAAAATTTTGATAAGTTAACTATCGCACGTTATGAGAAATGGGAGACAGTATCCGAGGGAATTTGGTTATCTGAAGAAAAAGAAGAATCAGCAGATAATTCTTATTTCTGGAACCACAAGCCTGGGAGTTTTGATTTTCTACATCGTTATACAAATTTTAAATCAGGAAGCACATCCACAGCTTCCATCAATTATGATTACGACTTAAATCTACTTAAGAAACTAAAGATTGAAAAAAATCCATATCCTAGCAATCTAGTCTTTGAAGAGAAAGACAAGAAACTTTATTTCAATTCAGGAAAGATCTCTCTTCAACCTTAAATATAACATGCAAGTAAGAACAAGATTCGCCCCATCCCCTACCGGATTCCTCCACGTTGGTGGAGCTAGAACAGCACTATTTAACTATCTTTATGCGAAAGCGAAAGGTGGAGAATTTATCCTTCGTGTAGAAGACACAGACCGCGAGAGATCTACAGAAGATTCTTTCAAAATAATTCTAGAGTCTATGAAATGGCTAGGAATGAATTGGGACGAAGGTCCTGGAGTGGGCGGAAATTACGGACCTTATGTTCAATCCGAAAGACTAGATATCTATAAAAAATACACAGACCAACTTCTTGCAGAGAACAAAGCTTATCGTTGTTTCTGTACCCCTGATGAATTAGATGCCAAGAAGAAGCAAGCCGAAGCAATGGGAATAGCCTATATCTACGACGGACTTCATTCCCAACTTACTGAATCCGAAATCCAGGAGAAATTGAACCAGGGTGTTCCTTTCACCGTTCGATTTCGAACTCCGGCCAAAGAACTGATAGTCGAAGATGAAATCCAAGGCAAGGTGAAATTTGACACCAAACTAATCGGTGATTTCATCATTGTGAAATCAGATGGCTTCCCATCATATAATTATGCTGTTGTCATAGATGATTATCTCATGAAAATTTCTCATGTCATCCGAGGTGTCGGTCACCTTTCTAATACTCCAAGACAGGTTGTAATTGGTGAGGCGCTAGGTTTCCCTATTCCAGTTTGGGCTCATGTTTCTGAAATAGTTGGCTCCGATGGGAAAAAGCTATCAAAACGTGCGGGTGCAACTTCTATTCTTGCCTTCAAAGACCTTGGCTACCAATCGGAAACCATGGTGAATTACATGGCTTTACTTGGATGGACGCCAGCTGATGGAAGAGAATATGCTCCTGGTGAATTAGACAAAATTTTCGATATAGCAAGGTGCTCAAAATCTCCTGCCATGTTTGATGTCTTCAAGAAATTGAAGCCTGAAGAAAAAGAATCTGTAGATTTTGTTAATCTAACTACGAGTCAATTAGCTGAATACCTCAACCCTAAATCAAAACTGAACTGGCTTTCCAATAAATACATTCGTGATGCACAGGTTGAAGTATTGATCGATGAGCTGATGCCTTTTATCCAAGACAATCCCAAGATCCCAAGTTCAGTAAAAGATCCTAAGAACGAAACATTAAAATCCATATTGGATTCAATTCGCGTCTATTTGGATCGTTTATCGCAAGCTCCTGGTTATATTGAAGAATTTTTCCAAGAGAAATTGGAATTTGAGAACGAAGAAGCAAAACTTATGGTCTCAGAAGGCAGTGCTCTAAAAGTTATTGATACTTTTAAAAGTATTTTAAAGGAAAGCAAAGCAATATCAGTCGATGATTTCAAATCTGCCATGACTAAAACAGGTGAGCTAACAGGCGAAAAAGGCAAAAATCTCTTTATGCCCATCCGCTCAGCCACCACTGGAAAGTTACATGGTCTGGAATTACCTATATTGTTTGAACTCTTAGGCCAAGATAAGATTTTGAAACGAATTGATACTTTAATGACTTCCAATTGAAATGCGATATTAATTTCAATATTTGATTCAGAAGCTTAATGCATATAAAGAGTTAACTTTTTTTATATGTTTTAAAAAAATATAGACTCAAAAGAAAGCCTAATCTATATATGAAATTAGTTGATATAGTTTATCAACCAATTTATGGATTTTATAGAAAGAAACAACAGAGAAGCCGATGTTATAAAAAATAATAAACAGGTCTTCCATATTATTAATAAGTATCTACTTAGAAAAACTTTAACCCTTAAAGAATATCCTTTTAAGTCTCAATTCTTTATGGAAAATGCTACTGAATCGGATGAATCCATTCTTTTAAAATCATCTGAACCCAATGAATTTGCTATTGGACAAGCTCTTAGTCTGTATATTGATTTAGTTAAGCACATATATCTTGAGTGTACCATAGTGGAAATTTTAAATAGTTATGAAACTAAATTGAAGGTAAATTGGATCTCAATAGCAAAGAAATCTCGAATAGAAAATAGATATCCTTGCAATCCGAATATCGCTATAGTATCCAAAATCATTTCTTCTAAAAAATTTATAGATTCAAATATCTTTCAGATTCCAACCCTTGTAAAAGTATCTTTTGATGATACCGAATCAAAATTATCCAAAGAAAATTTTGATATTGTAAATATTAATATTTTTGATCCGAAGTTAGATCAAAAATTTTCAGTTATCAAAAAAACAGGTAAATTTCTTTTTATAGAAGATACAAATCTTGAATCGAGTTATAGTAAAAATACTGAAGATTCATTGAACTTTGAAAGTGATATAGATGATGAAATAAAAGTAGAGATAATGGAATACAGAAAGTTTAAAATTGTATCTGAGCTTATAGTTCCCATTCTTTATGAAGATGATTTTCAAGATTCCTTTCCAATGGGCTTTATACAAATTCAAAGCAAAACTAGATTACTAACAAATGAAGATGTAGCTAGAGTTCAACTTGCAACCAAACAATGTGTAAATCGAATAAAAGAATCCAATATACATGAAACTAAAGAAAAGTTTCCTATGATTAATCTGAGTAATAATGGTGCTAGAATATTAATACAAGATGAATTTTTAGCCTCTACGATTCCTAAATTAAAGAATTTTGTATTAGATATACTTTTTAAATCCCAAGCCCCTTTTACTGTAAATGGCAAGATCATATGGACTTCAAAAATATCTGAAGACGAAATTCAAGTGGCCGTTAACTTCGATGCAAAGTCAGATAATATTGGGGAGAGAATGCGTTTTCAAAAAAATATTCAGCTCTTATCAGAAAATAAACTTGTCTAAAGGTTAACAAATTATGAAAATCATACATTCTCATGTGAAAGACCTGGGCGACAATTTTCACGTGCGTAGATCATTGCCATCGATTGAAACCCGACATGCTGGTCCTTTCGTCTTCTTGGATCATTTCGGTCCAGTAGAAATGCTAACGGGCGAAGAACTTGTTGTTCGCCCACATCCACATATAGGTCTTGCTACCCTAACTTATTTATATGAAGGTGCGATTCTCCATAGGGATAGCCTAGGAACCGAACAAATGATACTGCCTGAAGAAACCAATTGGATGACATCTGGAAATGGAATCGCACATAGTGAACGGTCTAGAAAAGAATATGATCAAGTTCGAATCGAAGGAATACAAGCTTGGGTAGCTTTGCCAGTTGAGGCAGAAGATTGCGATCCAGAATTTTTTCACTATGATAAATCCCAGATTCCAGAACTATCTACGGATTCTTTTCTTTTACGTTTGATAGCAGGCGAATTTCTTGGGCTCAAGTCTCCGGTGAAGATTTACTCACCTTTATTTTATGCAGATTTTAAGGCCAAGAAAGCATCATCTATATCTTGGGATAGTCTAGCAGACCAAGAACTAGGGTTATATATATCCAAGGGCACTATTAGCTTGCGAGATAGTGACGCAAACCAATCACATGAATTAAAGGTGGGCGACTTGGCTTATTTTGCACCAGGCGAAAAAGTTGAGTTTGAACATTCAGACGAAGCTAGAATTGTAGTATTAGGTGGAAAAGCCCACCCAGAGAAGCGATTTCTATATTGGAATTTCGTTTCTTCCTCTCAAGAAAAAATTAACAAAGCCAAGATTCGTTGGGAAGAAGATTCCTTTGCTAAGGTGCCAAATGAAGATGATCGAATCCCTTTACCCAAGCCTTGATTTAATAGAATTAGGAGTTAAATATGTCCGAACACACAATTGAACTTACCTGGATAAAAAATGCCACTGAATTTGAATACGATAAATATGATCGAACCCATAAGATTCAGTTCAATGGCGGCCAATCTATAAATAGTTCGGCAACGAAAGAATTCTTCGGTGATGATGCCCATGCTAATCCAGAAGAGTTAATAGCGTCCTCCCTAGCTTCATGCCATATGCTGACTTTTCTAGCCATAGCATCCAAGAAGAAACTCATTGTTGAAAAATACGAAGACAATCCCATTGCTGTCCTTGACAAAGGCTCATCGGGAAGACTTCAAATTACTAAAATTACATTGAAACCCAAAACAAAATTTGCTGAAGGGACTTCAATGGATACAGAAACATTAAAGAAGCTTCATGAATCTGCTCATAGAAATTGTTTTATTGGCAGTTCCATCACAAGTGAAGTCTCCATTGAACCAGTAATAGGTTAATATTTTAACGACATAATAATTTTAACGCTTACTCAATAAATTATTTTTCAAGAAATTTTTTCTTTACTAAATTTTATACGGATTATAATAATATTCGTGGTAATGGAATTTAAACCTCATGAAGTAAGAGAGCTTGATCTTGTCAAAGAATCTGCTCAGAAATATCATGTACTTTCAAAGTATCTTTTAGAAAAGGAACTAACTCTCCGAAGCTTTCCCTTTGACCAAAAGTTTACAATTTTAAAAATTAAAGAAGATGGTAAGCAAATTTCTGTTAAAAATGATTCTGGAACTTTATTGGTTCAAGGAGCAAAAATAACTCTCTATTCAATTCTTGCAAAATATATTGAATTAGAATGCACGGTATTAAAAGTTCAAGATGATGGCAGATTGATCTTAAATGTCGAAAGTTTAGGAATTTCTAGAAAAAATCGAGAAGGAAATAGAGTTCCCAGTAGGGGAAACGTTCATATAAATAATATTGTAACGGTTAAAACTGTGATAGATGCAAATATGTTTCAAGTTCCGACATTGGTTAAAGTTGCTTTTGATGAGTTTCGTTCCAAACTAGATCCTAAAAAATTCGAATATTCTAAAATTGATATATTCAAATCGGATCTTTTAAGGAAGTTTTTAATCGTTAAGAAAACAAGAAAAATTTTCTTTATAAGCGACACTCAGAAGACAGAATCATACAATCATACCAATTCCGATTTTCTAAATTTTGGTCAAGAAATAGATGACGACATCGAACTTGAGAAGGAGAGATACAGAGAAGATCGAATTATGTCTGAATGTATACTCCCAGTCTTATATGGCAATCCATACGACGAACTAATTCCCATTGGATATGTTCATATCCAAAACAGGGAAAGCAATCTTAATGAAAATGATATTGAAGATTTAAAGAAATTATGCAAGGAAATGGTAACTCGAATTTTAGAATCAAATACCATGCAAATCTCAGGTAAATTTCCTGTAATTGATATATCACCGACTGGACTACAAGTTCAGATTAATGAACCGAATTTAGTCAAAATATTGCCAAAACAAAAATCATTCATCTTTGACATTATTTTTAAGTTACAAACACCATTTACTGTGATTGGTAAAATTAGATGGGTTGCGAAAAAGAATGATGAAGATTCAATACTACTAGGTGTAGAATTAGAAGGAAAATCTGATCTACCAGGTGAGAGGGCAAAATACCTTAAAAATATTGAAAATCTTAGATTAAGTCTTGATCTAGAACAATCTGAATAAAAAGAGACATAAGCTTTTACTCTATTTGTAATTTAAGTTAAAAAAAAATTAAAAATTAAAAAACCAGCTTGATTATACTGAAAATAATCATCATATAAGTAATACTCAGGCTTATTAAAAAAATGGACGGTCACTCTCCTCATCCCCTGCTATTGGAACCTACTCCTGGTTCGTACGCTATGTTCATACCTCCTGATATGTCCTGTATCAAAATCTTTAGAAATGCATTAAGAGAGTCACTCAAGAAAAACCTTTTCTCTGATGATGATATTACGCAAATAGAACTTGCCTCTGATGAAGCATTGACTAACTCTATTTCAGCAAATGTTATAAATCATTCTGAAGAAACTATCATCTGTCGCTGGATGATTAATGATCTCAAGATTACACTTTTTATTTTAGATTATGGATCGGGATACAAATCGAATCCAACAATTGAATCACATAATGCGAGTAATATGGAAGATTATTTGCAAAATATAAAAAAATACCAAGCAACCAAACCTGAAACTTTACCTTACAATGGAATTAAAGTTGGCCATAAAAATGTCGGTAAAGGATTAAAGATTATACACTCCTTAATGGACTCCGTTAAAATAATGTTCCATGTTGATGGTGAAGTTACTGAATCGGCCGATGATTCTCGTATAACAGGATCTATAATGGAGCTTGAATATGATGGCAAGAAAAGATCTAATCAATAAGCTTTTTTACTTTCTGATTTTCTTAAGTCTTTAAGAATGTAATTGTGATACTTCATTTAAATACTTCAAAAGAATGGAGAGGTGGAGAAAACCAAGTTCTCAATCTAGCCTTAGGATTAAAGACAAGAAAGATTTCACAAATCATTATTGCCCAGCCCAATTCCCCACTTTCAGAAAAAGCGAAACTCGCCGGAATTGAAGTTATTGAACTTGCGATGAAGGGAGAATTTGATCTAAAAGCGATCCGTAAGATCAAAGAAATTATTCTTAATCGTAAGGTTGAGATAGTTCACACTCACACAGCGCATGCTCATTCAATTGCACTTTTTGCAAAAAAGAAAAAAGATAAATGGAAATTAATAGTCTCTCGAAGAGTGGATTTTCGAGTTAAGAAAAACTTTTTCTCCAAATGGAAGTACAAATCATCTAAAGTAGATTTGTTTATCGGTGTGTCTAGACAAATCCAAAAATATCTTCTTGAAGATGGGATTGAATCATCTCGAGTTATTGCAATTCATAGTGGTATAGATATACAAAAATTTAAACGACTTCCCAATGCTGATGGTCTTAGAAAAGAATTAGATATCAATAAAAAGACTATTGTCATTGGAATCATTGCTGCCCTTGTTGATCATAAAGACCATATAACTTTTCTAAATGCAATTTCAAAAATTGAAACAGAGAATCAATACAAAGCCATTATACTAGGTGAAGGTCCACTAGAATCTAAACTCAAAGAACTAGCTAGAAAATTGGATTTAAACGATCGTGTATTTTTTCTTGGATTTAAAGAAAATATCCCTGAATATTTAAACTTAATTGATATTTTCACTTTAACTTCCAAAGAAGAAGGACTAGGAACTGCTATCCTTGATGCTATGGCTGCCGGAAAGCCAATTCTTGCAACAAGAGGCGGTGGCATTCCAGAGATGATTGTCCCTAACCAGGGTGGAATACTCTGTGAGGTTGGGAATTCTGATGAATTAGCGATTGCTTATAAGACACTTATCGAAAAGAATTCATTAAGGAAAGAATTTTCAGATTTTAATAAATCTTATGTAGAACGATTCTCTTTCGAAACTATGGTAAACAAAACAGTTCAAGTCTACCATTCCTATTTAGGAAAAAATCTCTACAACTGAGGAATCATGAAGAAAAAGAATATAAAAAAACTAATGATCATTGACGGTCATGCTTTTGCATTTCGTTCTTACTTTGCATTTTCTGCATCCAATTTAACAAATTCCAAAACGGGCTTACCTTCAGGGGCAGTATTCGGATTCTTTCGAATGCTATTTAAATTGCTTCAAGATTTCAATGTTTCGCATATTGCTGTTACATTTGATCCAGGCACTAGATTAGATAGACATGATATAATGGAATCTTATAAGGCGACAAGAAAGCCTATGCCCGAAGATCTTCGTCCCCAAATCAAAGAAATTATAGAAATATTAAATTTTATAGAATTTCCAGTTCTCAAGATCGACCACAAGGAAGCGGACGATATAATAGGTACACTATGTACTAAATTTAAAGGCGAATCAGAAGAAATACTCATTCTATCAGGTGATAAAGATCTCTATCAGGTTCTTTCCTCTAATGTTCATATGCTTCGAGGCAAGAAAGGTGTATCCGAATTCCAAAAGATTGATCCAGAATGGGTGGAGACAGAAATAGGAATCACAACTGCGCAGGTTACTGATTATATGGCACTTCTTGGTGACTCTTCAGATAATATACCCGGAGTAAAAGGAATTGGAGAAAAAGGAGCAACTAAACTAATACAGGAATATTCTTCACTTGATAATATTTACAAAAAGATAGACTCCATTGAAAATGCTTCTTTAAAAAGTAAATTAATTGCGAACAAAGAGAATGCTTACCTTTCCAAGAAACTTGCAACGATTGAATGCGATTTAGAATTAAATATCAATTCTGATAATTTACTTTTACCAAATTATTTAGAAGAAAAGAAAGTTTTCCATTTCAAACACCAAGGCTACAATGTTCTCTTTCGTGACCTTGCTAAGCAAGCAGGTATTAAAGATCTAAGTTCCAAGGATGACGAAGAAGCAGAAAGCTCAGCTAAGGCAAAGGGCAAAAAAGCAACTAAATCTAAAATGCAAACTTCCTCTAAAAGCAATGAGGGTAATCTTGAATTAAATAATGATAAGGGGAAATACACTCGAATCAATAATGCAGATGACTTAAAGAAAACTCTTTCAAGTCTCAAAGTAGGAACCGTGCTTAGTGTAGATACGGAAACAACTTCAGTCAATCCTAATAATGCTGATCTACTGGGCATTTCATTTTCATGGAAAGAACAAACAGGTTATTATATTCCTCTCTCTTATTCTGAATCCTTATATTCCTTAGCGCTACCAAAAGTGGAAGATATCTTAAAAATTCTAAAGCCCGTCTTAGAGAATTCTAAAATTCCCAAAGTAGGTCAGAATATAAAATATGATTGGATAGTCCTTCAAAGATATGGAATCGACCTAAAGGGTGTCTCATTCGATACAATGATAGGATCTTATCTACTAAATTCAGGAGTTCGCCGTCATAATATGGATGATATGGCTATGGACTATTTAGGATACAAAACAATCACCTTTGATGAATTAGTTGGAACTGGTAGAAAGAAACAAAATCTATTCGACATAGATCCTGACCAAGTTACAGAATATGCAGCCGAAGATGCCGATATCACATTAAGACTCTATAATTTACTACACAAGAAAGTTGAACAAGATAAACTCAAATCTATCTATGATGAATTGGAACACCCTCTTATCTCAGTATTAAAAGACATTGAAATGGCGGGTGTAACAATAGACGTCGCTTATTTTTCAAAACTATCCAAACAATTCGAAAAGAAATTAGCCTCACTCGAAAAAAGAATTCATATTCATGCTGGTAAAGAATTCAACATAGCCTCAACCAAAGAGTTACAAGTTGTACTTTTTGAAGAACTTAAACTTCCTGCCGAGAAGAAAACTCAAACAGGTTACTCAACAGACCATTCAGTTTTAGAATCTTTATTCGGTATGCATTCAATCATAGAAGATTTATTAGAACACAGAAAATTTGCCAAATTAAAATCAACCTATGTCGATACCTTACCTTCCCTGGTAAATCCGAAGACTAATAGAATCCATACTAGCTATAACCAAACAATAGCAGCAACAGGAAGATTGTCTTCCCAAGATCCCAACCTACAAAATATCCCTATTAAGGATGAAGAAGGAAGATTACTTAGACAAGGTTTTGTTCCCTGTGATAGTAATTTTGAAATCCTAAGTCTAGACTATTCGCAGATTGAACTGAGAATCATGGCTCATTATTCACAGGATCCAAAAATGATGGAAGCTTACAAAAATGGACTTGATATTCACAGAAGAACGGCTAGTGGTTTGTTCCAGGTTGAAGAAGCGGATGTCACTTCTGAAATGAGAAACAAAGCTAAAATTGTTAACTTCTCCATTATATATGGTGCTACGAGTTTTGGTTTGGCTCAGAATTTAAAAATTTCTAGATCGGAAGCGAAAGAATTTATTAACTTATACTTCAACCAATACAACGGTGTGAAGAAATATATGGATGATACTATAGCTTTTTGTCTGGAACATGGTTACGTTGAGACTCTAAAAGGCCGCAAGAGATACATTCCTGATATCCATGCAAGCAATCGCCAAGTTGTAGAAGGAGCAAAGAGGGTTGCTATCAACACTCCGATACAAGGGACCTCTGCTGATATGATAAAGATTGCTATGATCAAAATACATGAAAAAATAAAGAAAGATAAACTAAAATCTAGAATCATTATGCAAGTACATGATGAACTCGTATTTGAAGTTGAGAAATCCGAAAAACAAAGATTCTACGATCTAGCGAAAAAAGAGATGGAAATTGCCCTTCCATTAACCGTTCCTATTCTTGTTGAGGGTAAATTTGGAAAAAATTGGGATGAGGCGCACTAATTTTTACATTCTCGTAATAAACCTGTAACAAAGCTCACCTATATTACTAATATAAGTGTAGATTTACACGAGAGGTTATTTATGAGCGTAGAAACAATCAAATCAACCATGAAAGCGAATAGAAAATTAACTGTTCGTATTGCAGAAAATCAGTTAGAGATTGAAAGAGCTTTAGCTCTGCGTTATGACGTTTTCAATTTGGAACTTGGCGAGGGCCTACCCCAGTCAGCTTCTACAAGAAAAGATCGCGATGAGTACGATTTGTACTGCGATCACTTAATTGTAGTCGATGAGGCTAATCAAAATCAAATCGTAGGAACTTATAGAATTCTAAAAAGATCTGTAGCAAGGGAACATATTGGCTTTTATTCTGAAAATGAATTTGACATAACAAATATTTATAATCTAGAAGAAGAAGTAGCTGAGATAGGTAGATCCTGTGTTCATCCACAATACCGTGATGGAACAGTGATTACTATGCTTTGGTCAGGACTAGCTGACTATATGATCAAAGAAAATGTTAGATACTTGATGGGCTGTGGATCTATCCACTCAACTGATTCATTTATGGCATCACAAGTATATGCCTTTCTTAAAGAAAAGGAAGCTCTATCTGATGAGAGGTTTAGAGTTTATCCGAATCCAGATTTTATGATTCCAGGTTTCAATGAAAATCTCGAAGTGGAAGATCTGAAAGTTTTAACGAAAAGCATCCCTCCCCTGATCAAAGGATACATTCGTATTGGTTCAAAGATTTGCGGAGCTCCAGCATTGGACAAAGTGTTCGGAACAGTAGATGTTTTTATACTTTTTGATAGAAGCCTTATTGCTGAAAAATACGGGAAACACTACGATTTATAATTTCTAAACAATGAAGAACCTAGTAGAGATCGATTACCAAAATCCAACTTCAAAAGACCAAATAAGATTTTATTTGGTCACTTCTTTTGCAGCATCCCTTATAACAATAGGATATTTCTGGGGATTGCCGGCGTATTATTTAGGCTGGATGGCTTTTGCGGTAGCGACTTTCTCTGTGGCTGGGAATGATGCCGTTCAAACTGTAGGTACTTTTATTGAGAGCAAGAAATCAGTACATTGGTTACCAAAATTTGCAGTCCTAGGTGGATTGTTGGTTTTAGTTCATGTAATTGGATGGCTTAGAGATTCAGGTGAGATTCATTTTCGTAGATTGGATAAGTTTCAACCCATTGAGCATTATAACCTATTCCAATTACTTGCTCCCATACTTTTGGTAGTTATAACTAGGATGAAGGCTCCTGTATCTACAACATTTTTAGTATTAGGTCTGTTTGGTGGACAAAACATAGACAAAATGTTAACCAAATCATTCTTAGGTTATGGAATAGCATTTGTTCTTTCGATAGTTATCTGGGCAATCCTTGCTAAATTAGATCCTCATGAATATGAAGAAGATCATATGCCTAATCCTGTGGAAGAACGTAGATGGTCAAATCTACAATGGATCTCCACAATTTATTTATGGATTGCTTGGTTGCTTCAAGATACTGCAAACATTGCTGTATATTTACCAAGAGAACTTAACTGGATGGAACTTGGACTTGCATTAGGAATACTTTTGTTTGCTCTAGCAGTAATTATTAGAACTAATGGCGGTACAATCCAAGAAGTAGTCTCAGAAAAGTCAGATATAAAATGGGCAAAAGCTGGAACTATTGTTGATCTAGTCTACGGAACAATCTTACTTATCTTCCAACAGGTAAGCAATTTGCCTATGTCAACAACTTGGGTATTCTTAGGTTTACTTGCAGGGAGAGAAATAATTTTGAATGTTCTCACATTCCGAGATGTACCTTATTTGGATACTTTTCGCAAAGTAGGAAAAGATGTTATCCTAGCTTCTCTTGGAATAGCATTTAGTATAGGATTTTATGCAATATCAACGATGGTATACCCTGAATCCAATTCTTATAAATTTGAATTTTTTAAAAAAGACTCAAGCCCTTTAACGATCAGCGATAAGTAATTCTACAAAATCTAAGAAAGATTTTCCTTGAATGCTTCCGTAGGCTTTGTAAAATCGAACCATGCCTAAGAAGTCACCATCCAAATTTCACAAATACCAAACCTATTCATTCATATTAGCATTTCTTGGTATCATATCTCTTTTGGTTTTTATGTTCTATGATTATTTGAATTCTATCTTATTCGCAGCAATTATTGCTGGTTCGTTCTATCCCTTACTAACTCATTTTGAAACAAAGTATTCTTTCTCGAAGTCTCTTGCGGCAACAATAGTTTGTTTAATTATACTTTTGGTATTGATCATTCCTTCAATTTATATTATTGTTCGTTTATCCCAAGAGATTTTAAATTTCTACCAAAATACAAAACAGATTTTTACCGAAGAAAATATCAATAAATTCTTTTTTGAGGATCATAGCTATACAGTAGTTTTAAAGAAAATTTTTGAGTTCTTGAATTTAGAATATAATAGAAGCACTATTGAAGATTTAATCGTAAACTCCTTAAAGTCTGTTAGCTTGTTTTTATTCAACCAAATCAATTCTATGGTTGGAAATGTTTTCTCATTTTTATTTCAATTCATCATGATGTTGATTGGGATATTTGTATTTTTGCTAGAAGGTGAGAATCTTAAGAAATTTTTCTTTGATCTTCTTCCTCTTCGAGATGAAGATGAAGAATTGATCCTCCTCCAATTCAATAAGATGAATTATATTACATTAGTATTCAATGGAATTGGTGGTATTATTCAGGGAGTACTAGCTGCAGTTGGGTTTTGGATTGTAGGAATACAATCCTTACTATTATGGACTGTGCTTATGATTCTATTAGCTTTTATTCCACTTCTAGGAATTTCTTTAATCTATATACCAGCCTGTATCTATTTATTAATTATGGGTAAATATTTCTATGCAGCATTTCTCTTCATATATTGCACTTTAGTAGCCTTGTTAACTGAAAATTGGTTCAAACCAGCATTTATGGGTAAGCATGTTGAAATGAATTCTCTTTTAGTTTTCTTTAGTATTATTGGAGGGATGAGTGTTTTTGGAATGGCTGGAATCTTCTATGGTCCATTAGTTATCTCTCTATTCTTAACTATGGCTAAACTTTATAAAAGAAAATACCAGACATTGCTACAGAAATAGCATATTGAATAAAAATATAGATTCATTAGCTATGAAGAATAATATTTTGCAATCATATGGAGAGAATTTTTAAATGAGTCTATCTTTAAAATTACGAGAAGGAACAAGCCAAAACCATAGCCAAGCTGAATCAGCTAGATTTATTCGCTGTTTCATGAAAGGTGTACTTGAAAGAGAAAGTTATTCAAAACTTCTAGAGGCTTTTTATTTTATTTATTCTGCTTTAGAGAACGAATTAGAAAAACATAAATCTGATTCAATTTTATCAAATATTTATTTCCCAGCATTGTACCGCAAAGAATCCATTGAGAAAGATTTATCTTTCTTCAAAGGTAAGAGTTGGAAAGATAAATTATCAGAATCTCGTGCAACACAAAATTATGTGAATCGTATTAAAGAAGTCTCTCAAGATAAATCCTACCTCCTTGTGGCTCATTCCTATGTTCGCTATTTGGGTGATCTGAGCGGAGGACAAATTCTAAAGAAAATCGCAGCAAAAGCAATGGATATTGGAGAAAAGGGAGGACTAGATTTCTACGAATTCCCCGAACTTAAAAGTCCGAATGAATTTAAAAAATCCTACAGGGAGGCTCTCGACAAATTACCTATTAGTTCTATTCAAGAGGAAGAGATTCTTGAAGAAGCTAAATCTGTTTTCAATATGAACCAAAGTATTTTTCTTGAACTGGAAGAAGTTTTGATTCAAAATATAGGTAGAGAAAAATTTGAATCCACCTTGCAAATCACTTAATATACATAATTACTTTTTTCAATATTTATATTTGTAAATAAGCCCTATGAACACAAATTCATTTCCCAAATTAATAATGCTCTTGATTTTTCTGGCGATGCTGCCAGTGACTATGGTTGTCCCTGTCCTGAAAGAAATGATAAAAGATATTCATTTATCAGGAAATTTGGCTGTAGCCTTATTTACCAGCATATCAATGCTAGGTTCTTTTTTGTTTTCACCCATAGCAGGAATGATTTCGGATAAATTGGGAAATCGAAGTAATATTATTGGTATTGCTGCAATTATTGATGGGATATTATTCTTTTCTCTTACCTTAATTTCTGATTTGAATATACTTATGTTCGTTAGATTTATTGAAGGTGCAACTCATATATTTGTTATAGGTTTACTTCTTGCATCGATTTCCGATAGGGAAAATAATCCTAGTTCAAAGTTTTTTCAGAAAGGAAAGCTTATGGGAATAGCTGGAATGTTTCTTTCTTTGGGAGCTGCAACAGGAATGCCACTTGGTATATTAGGAAAATCGAATGCATTGATTCCATTTTATGTTGGAGCTGGAATTTTATTTTTTATAGGAGCTATATCTTTATTTTTTTTAGAAGATAGTATTAAAGAGCAAAAGATAAAATTTACTTTTTCCCATCTGATTCATTCCATACAATCTACACCTTCTCTATTAATACCATTCTTCTTTCATTTTATTGATAGGTTTACTGTTGGATTCTTAGTGAGTTCATTTAACATTCATATGAGGGAAGATCTACTTTTCCATCCAGGTAAGGCAGGTGCATTTTTGGGATTGGTTCTTTTTCCCATGAGTATCTTATCTTATCCTTCTGCAATTTTTTCCAAAAAATATGGAATCCTTCCACTCGTTTTAATAGGCTCTATTATATACGGAATTTTTCTTTCCTTAGTTGGAGGAACAGATGATACAACATCTATTTTTATCTTCTTACTTGGTGCTGGTGTGGGAGCAGGCGTAATGTACGTTCCGTCCATGATACTCGCCTCAAGACTTGCACCCAAAGGACTAGATGCCACTATAATGAGTGGCTTCACCGGATTCGGATCTCTAGGTTTTTTGCTTGGGCCGATTGCCTCTGTTGGTTTAGAAAATTTTTGGAAGGAAACTGAGTCTATAGCTGATCCTTTTTTCGCGCTTTCATCTAGTTTTGGATTTTTGGAGATATTAATGGTTGCCATTACAATTCCATTTCTAAGCAAATTGCAAAAACAATTAAGAAAACCCTCCTGATCCAAGAATTTTTCTTGACATTGGCGGGTAAATTCTTGTATATTACAGATAATATCCAATAAAACAGATATTTTATTTAATTTATAGGAGTTTAGGAAGATTGTTTAAAGGAAAAACCAAATATCTCAATTATACAAAGAATCTTATTTCTCTTCCTGGATTTTTAATTTTCCTTAGCCTGTCTTTAGCTTGTAAGGACAAAAATTCTTCTCAAGAAGAGATTATTTTTCTGAATGTCTCCTTTGACCCCACTAGAGAATTGTATTCAGAGGTAAATCGTCAATTCGGAGAAGCTTGGTCAAAAAATCATAAGTCAATAATTACTTTCCAACAATCCCATGGTGGTTCTGGAAAACAAGCTCGCTCAGTCATTGATGGATTGCAGGCTGATATTGTAAGCTTGGCATTATCCTATGATATTGATTCTATAGTTGAAAAATCAGGACTCATTTCTAAAGATTGGGAAACTAAATTTCCTAATAATTCATCACCTTACTACTCCACTGTGGTATTTCTTGTAAGAAAAAATAATCCTAAAAACATTAAAGATTGGGATGATTTAATTAAAAATTCAATAAGCATAATTACTCCCAATCCCAAAACATCTGGCGGTGCTAGGTGGAATTACTTGGCAGCCTATGCTTACGCAAAAGAAAAATCCAAATCAGAAGAACAAGCTAAAGACTTCATTAATAAGCTTTATAAGAATACTTCTGTTCTCGATACTGGAGCTAGAGCTTCGACTACAACCTTTATCCAAAGATCTATGGGTGATGTCTTAATCACTTGGGAGAATGAAGCTTTACTAGCTTTAAAAGAATCAGGAAAAAAAAATCAAGAATTTGAAATAATCTATCCTAGCCTAAGTATTATAGCTGAAACTCCCGTTGCTGTTGTGGATTCAGTCGTAAATAAAAAAAAGACTCAAGAGGTTGCAAAATCTTATATTGAATTCTTATACTCAGTAGATGGGCAAGAAATTATTGCTAAAAATTTCCTAAGACCAAGAAATGAAGTGGTTCTAAATAAATACAGAAAACAATTTCCTAAGATTAGAATGGTTTCTATTAGCGAGCTTGCTGGCTCATGGAAAGATGCACAAGC
>Ga0210043_1001669_pt1 | contig 17276 bp, 17 predicted proteins | sample CryGeymet201501t_FD_183990 | JGI IMG/M metagenome (GOLD analysis project Ga0210043, IMG submission 183990) | Groundwater microbial communities from Crystal Geyser aquifers in Utah, USA - Crystal Geyser metaG 2015-01t (SPAdes) (version 2) | ecosystem: Environmental > Aquatic > Deep subsurface >... | reverse complement strand
AGACCTGCTATATAGTAAAGCGAGTTGATAAGTGGTTTGCTGTCATCGTTTGTGATGTACCTTTTCAGGAAGCACCACCAAGAGAATCTAGTCCTATAGGAATTGATGTCGGCCTGAAGGAGTTTCTAACTGACTCAAACGGCAACGCCGTCGCTAACCCAAAACATTATCGCAAGGCGCAGAAGAAACTCCGCGTTCAACAGCGCCGTGCTGCTCGTAGGACGAAGGGAGGCAAGCGACGGCGTAAGGCTAACATCCAGATTGCAAAGACTTGCCTAAAGACACAACGACAACGACGTGATTTCCATTTCAAGACCGCTAAGCAGTACGCTGACAAACATGATGTTATTGTAGTCGAAGATCTTAATGTTGCTAATATGGTGAAAAATCATAACTTAGCAAAATCTATAACTGATGCAGCATGGTCCCAATTCCTTAACATACTGACTCAGAAGGCTGAGAGTGCTGGTGGATCAGTAGTTAAGGTTTCTCCACAGTATACATCTCAAATGTGTAGTAACTGTTGGAAATTGGTACCCAAAGCGCTCTCGGTCAGAACTCACGTTTGTCCTTATTGTGGGTTAGTATTAGATAGAGACTTAAACGCTGCGATAAATATACTCCAGAAATGGAAGGATAGTAGGCCCGGGCAGGGCCTTCAGGCGCTAACGTTGGAGGTTACTCCATGCGTAGCTTGAGAAACCCGCAAGGGTGTTGTCACGGGGCGAGATAATGATTATCACAGGCTCGGCTTTAGATAACTTAGACCTTTCTGCTATTGGTAGTAAGGGCGTACTCGAGGGACCTGATTTCTCTAGATCTCTCGACACTAACATGGCTAATGGTCTAGCCGAGCTTCACAAGTTCTACCAGATTGATGCTTATGTAGAACAATCAATCAATAAGTATGTAGACCTTGTCCTCAAAGGTGGCATCACTCTTTCTTCTGAGGATCCAAAAGCAGCAGAGTGGCTGACAGAGCGCTTATGGATGATGTGCTGGCTCAATGGTCAAAGTATGGAAGAGTGGTACCGCTCTATTACTCTGAGCCTAGTTCAATATGCCAACGTGTTTCTACTTCGTTATCGAACACGTAAAGAGACGGACTTAGAGTCAGCTAAAAGTAGTCCAATTGCGGGCTATTACACTCTGCCAACAGAACGAACCTCCTTTGTCCTGGACAGCTTCAAGAGAATCAAAGCAATCACACTTAAAGATGAGCAGGGAATCTATGGGCTCTCTGCTGGAAAGGCGTGGCCAGCAAGTCGTGTTCTCCACCTCTACTACAACCGGCCTCCTGGTGGAGTTCTAGGTTTTTCCCATCTTTTTCCCGTTCTTGAAGATATCCGAATCCTACGGATGCTAGAGGATATTGTCGTCGAGATGGTCTATAAGAACATCAACCCTATTATTCATGCTAGAGTCGGGGCTGGCAATAATATTCCAGGTGGTGGAGCTCTCATCAAGAAGACTGACGAGCTACTTGCTCACTTCAACCCACATAGTGGGTATCTCGTCACTAACCAATTCACCGAGCTTGATGTTCACGGTTCTGAGTCAAGAGCCCTTAGAGTTGAAGGACTACTCCACTTCTTCCGTGAACGAGTTATGGCTGGCTTAGGAGTCTCGGAGATTTCACTGGGAGCCGTAGGATCTGGTAACAGGGCATCTAGTGAAACCGTAACATCGGAGATGGTAGACAGGGCCGAGGTCTATCGTGATCATCTACGACAACTCGAGACCTCTGTTTTCTTTGAGCTTCTCTATGAGGGAGGTTTTAACCCCGTCAATAAACCTGAGCACCGAGTCCGTCTTGAATATAGAGAACTTAATCCATCGCAGCGGATTAAGGTCGAGAACCACAACATCCAAGAGTACATCATGGGTGTCAAGGGTCTCAACGAAGTACGTAAGACAATCGGTCTTGAGCCAGCTGATAGTAAGACGGGTGTAGATGACACCTATCACAAGAGGCTAGCCGAACTAGGAACAAAGGTTAATCCACAACCTAATTCTAGTGGTGGCTCTAACGTAGGACAACCTAGAACCTCTGCCTAGTCATGGATAGTTTAGAAGCCTTATACGCAGATCTCCGAAAACTAAAGCTAGAGGAGGGGGATCTTAGGACACAGACCCAAGCCATTGTCGATGTTTACCAAAGACATGGCAAGATACCTATCTTTAGTGTTAAAGGCTATGCTGGTCCAACTCCTGAGATAGTAGGTCAAGATTATACGTTACCAGGAGCTAACTACAGCGATTTAGATCCTGCAACTAGAAAAGGGGTCTACTTCTCTGATCGTGTTCTCCCCCATTACTCCACCTCTGATACCATAAGAGGGGCGTCAGATACACGTAAACCATTTGCTGTTTATGTGTATCCTGCTGACACTCCATTGTGGCCTGCTACTTCTACAATGAAGGAGACTACAACTGGACAAGCTGGAGAAGTAGATCTAACTAGAAAAGTTGCAGCGATCCAACAAACACAGTCGGAGTGGCTCATCGATCCTGGACAAGAGCTTACTGGGGAGACTGTTCCTGCTCGATTTGTTCACTTAGAGGTTGGGAGAGATTGGACTACACCAGAAGCGCGCAGAGATATACTCCAAGGTCCGAGTGTTAAGTCTCCAGGCGACACACCACGATGGAGTGAGGTAAGAGCCCGACTTACCTATCTGCAGAGTGAGCTAGAAGGTGCTGAAAAGTATGTGTCGGTTGGGGCTGCTCACTCAATTGGAGGGGTTAGTGGTCAGTTTGAAAGTGAACAACTTCGTCCTGATCAGGTTGAATTTAATAGAACCCGATACCGTGCAGGGACGCCCGGTTCGCGTTTCTACCAATACTCTCGGGAAAGAGAAGAACTCCTAGCTGAGGCTGAGGAGCACCTCAATCAAAAGCTCAGTCGTAATGTCAGGAGACTGCGTCAGCATAGTAGACGAGCACAAAAAGAGATCAGAGAAAGAGGTGGGCTTAGCCGTGAGCTGGAATTGCTTATTCAAAAGGAAGAGCCTGAGTTTCCTGTGCATCCAGTCAGAGGATACTCTGGGAAGTACCGAAGGGTTAAAGAGCTCGGGGACCGTATTCTAAGAACTGCTGAGGTTGAGCAGGATATCAAGTTAGGTATACTAAAACCGAGTGAGCGGGCCCATCAACTTGTCAAGGAGATAGAGGATATACTTGATAATTTAGACTCTCCGCTAGATTATAACTCACAAGTCATCCAAGATTTCATTCAGGAACAGACCTCTCGTAATGGTACTATCCCTAGTAGCGAGTCTGAGTTACGAACGGCACTTCAGTATCGCCTAGGGCAGACTAGTACTAGTCAACTACGAAATCAACAGTCTGGTGTACAGATCCTCTTATCTGATACTCCCGAAAACCTACGGCGTCGTGGATCGGGAATTCTAGGTATTGATAAGGTACGCAGAAATACTGGTTCCTATTGGAGAAAGGATCCTAGCTCAGGTAGACGAGTAAAAACACCTATTGGACTACTAGATGTCTTCGCAGCAAGCAGGCAGAGTAGTTCAGAGACAAGGGCTTTAGTCCAAAGAGCTAGTCATCTGCAACAGACTGTTGCACAAAGGCTTCAGACTCATACTCAAGCTGAGTCTACTGTCATTACTAAAGTTGTAAGTGAGTTGGTAGAATCCCAGGAGAAACAAGCTACACAACGAGCTCTTCTCTTAGGTGAGAGTACCCATGCTCTGCCTGGGCTTCTATCCGCACCAGTTAAAGGAAATAATCTAGCAGGTAAAGGGGTAAAGGCAGTTATCGCCTCAGCTTTCGCTGGTGCAGCTAGTCTTATGTCTAGGAGAGGGCGAAGAGCGGCAAAGACTGCTGCTGCTGCTATCGAGCATGGAGTTGACGTCGCTCGAGAAACTTCAGGTGGAGGTCTCTGGATATAAGCTACTTCAAGATTTATCTGGAAGCTTCGGACCTGTACTACACAGCAACTGCGGTTCCGGTCCTTTAGGCCGACTTATAGCGGCCCCAGCCGCAGCAATATTGACTGCAGCATTTATGTCGGCATGGGCCTGATGGCCACACGCCAGACAGAGGAAGCGATCTTGAGACGGGCGGTTGGCCTTCTCACAGTGGCCGCACTAATTGCAGGTGCGACTCGTATTGCGAGGGTCGACTGTGACGAGGAGGACACCGTGGAGTTGGGCCTTGTACGACAGGAAGGACCGCAACTGGTGGAATGCCCATCCGCCCATCTTCGCACGTTGGCCTTTGCGGAACCGGGTCCGGCCGCGGATCCCCGTCAACTCTTCGACGGCGATCCCGCGTCCGGTGTCTTCGGCGCGTGCGACGATCTGCTTGGAGATGACGTGGTTCTGGTGCTTACGGAACCGCTGTTCGCGATTCCCAATCCTCCTCAGCGCACGGCGGGCGTTGCGCCGCGTACTGCGCTTGTGGTGGCGAGCTATCTTCTTCCCGAGGGATCGACGGGTGCGGTGGTACTTCATCCGCACGGCCTCCACCGCGTCCCCGGTGAAACGTTCACCATCGGATGTCGTGGCGAGGTTGGCGACCCCCAGGTCAACACCAAGAAAATCGGTGAAGTCCTTCGAGTTCAGGGGTTCAACGTCGCAGGTGGCGTTCAGGAAGAACATTCCGTTGATGAGACACAGATCGCTTTCGCCCTGTCGAGTACGGAGCAACTCAGCCTGCCGAGGACCACGCGCGAAGGGGATCTTGATACGTCCCTCGATGGTCCAGATGCTAACGATTTGCTGGTCCATCTTCCAGGACATCAGGCGGTCGTCGTAGGAAATGCTACCCTCGGAACGGAAAGTCCGTTGCGTCTTTTGATCGATCTTGTAGGCGTCGGCAACCTTGGCGATGGCACGGACGGTGGACTGGGCCGAGAGCCCAAACGTCTTGCGCCCCTCATGGTAGCAGAGGTGGTGGAGAGCGTATTGTCCGAAAGTCTGGGTCTCCTAGGCTCTCGTACTCAGCCGGTCGCACAGGGCATTCGACGCAATCAAGGTACGGGAAAGAAGCTCCGCCTGCTGCGGCGTCGGAAGCAACTTGACTTGGGCGATGAGCTTCATATCTCTAGTATAGATGATCTGCTCGCGGGAGTTAAGTACGTAGGAGATTTCCTATGAAAATCTCCCAGGGCTTAATGGATTATTTCGCCTCCGCTAAGTTGTTTGCGGGTGTTGGGTACGATCTTACTAAGGTAGGCTGGCATCTCCTTCCGGAAGTTGGTAAGGGGATCAAAGAGAACTGGGCCGATCCTGCCGTCCGGGCTACAACTCTTGCTCTTCCTACAGCAATTGGTGCTTCAGCTTTTAGTGCCTACCAGCAGCGGAGAATAACTAATAATAGGGGGACAAAGTCTTCAGGGTTAGGAGTCTTTTCTGCTGGTCTTGCTAGTGGTGCATCTATGGGGGCCTTGGGAGGTGCAAGGTTTGGGGTTGGTGGAGCGGTAGGAGGAGCACTAATTGGAGCTATTGCTCCAATGGCAGTATCCAATGCAGCCTATACTGCAGTGGGAGGAGGAAGGACAGGAGCTGCTGCTGGGGCTTTTGCTAATGCTGCAGTGGGTGGCATTGGTACTTCGCTCTTTGATGTCATATTATCTAAGGGTTCCCCAGTTCGCTCTGCAACTAGAAAGATCCTAGGATCTATGAAGTTCTCGGACGAGTTCTTACAGTTTAAGTTCTTGAAGGATGATTCTTTTCTGAAAGATACAATAGCTGGTATCAACAAAGCATTTAAGGGGGTAGGAGAAGGAGACTGGCCGGCGCTAGATGAATCCTATGCTACTCTTACTCGAAGTCCTACTGAATGGCTCAAGGAAAAGGGAACTCCTCTAGCTGCTGCTGAAGCTTTCTGGGAAGGATGGATCAAGTTCGGTGCTAAAATGTCAGTAGCTGGAAGAATGGGGATGGAATCCTATAGTCTTCAAGCGGGATGGAAAGGTGTCAAGGGGGCTAAGGGGAATGTGTTCGAAAGATTACACGTTGGAATTACGAAAGCTATCGAGGAAAGTCCTCTAGCTAAGAAGGTTAAAGAGATGGGGGGAGACGAAATAGAAGCGATGAAGGCTCTACGGGCTTCAGAAGAAGAGAAAGAGATTCCTAGAATTAGAACTCTTGGCCCACTTATTGGTGGAATGGTGCATTTCGAAGATCTTCCTGCTAATGCTTCAACCTTCGACAAGTTAAAGCGAAAGCTTCGTAGAACTTGGCACGCTATGGATGCTTCTCCTGCTTTGGAGGAAATGATAGTCAAGGCGGGGAGTCTCGACAAGCTATCTTCGTCCCAAATTGCCAAGGGTCTTGGGATGGATATGTGGGAAGCTGCTCCACTAGGCGCTGTTGGCGCAGGATGGGCTTACCTTACTTATAAGGAGAAGGACCGGCGAGTTGCTTCAAGACGACTGACGGAATCCGTCCACGATGCGGTCTATGGGTTTTAGTCTCTAATGACAACTGCTGATATTAACGAGTATCAGAGAACTGGCAATAACGCTAGATCTGCTTGGAAAGCTCAATATAGAGAGGGGAGATTAGCACAGCGAATAGCAGAAGAGAATAGGCATTTTCAGAGATTAACCCTTACAGGTTGGGGAAGAAAAGAACTACTGGAGATTACTAAGTCTCAGTGGGAAAGGAATCCTGCGAGAAAAGTTCTAGAAGAAAGGGGTCTTAAAGTACTCTTGGGTCCCGTAGTGGGAGGAGCCTACGTCCCTGGTCATAGCACTGTTATCATGGGAGTGTCACCTAATTCTATGGGGGTGGCGTTATCTGATGAACTAGCTTCGATTACCTTTTTGCATGAAGTAGGTCATTTTCAGCAGGATATCTCAAAGCAAAAATTCTCAGATTGGCGGCGTATACCTCATCACGGGCTATTCTCGTTAGATAGTGAGAAGGACGCTTGGGATCGTGCCTTTAAACTTCATGAGGAATTAATTGGACCAGTCTCTAGAAGACAGCAGCTATGGAGGAAGCAGGGTCTCGATAGCTATGAGACTGTAGCTTCAGAGGGAGAAGCTGCTAATAGTCCTAGACGTTCTAGCCAAAGGGCATTTAAGAGATATTTAGAGGAGAGAGATATTTCAGAAGAGGGGGGATGGTCCTCTCCAAAGAAGTCTCTTTGGTCAAAGCTTCGTGGATCGAAGGGAGAAAGCTCTCTACTGGTCCAAGGAGTTATGAGGTCAGACTCCTCCGTAGGCAGGCCAACCATAGGAAAGCTATCTACTCGTAAGAAGTACCGAGAAGTTGGTAGAAAAAGACGGGCCAAGCCTAAGCGCCCATCTATCCTTCAAGAAATTGATGGCTCCGGTCCTCCAACAGCCTCGGCTTTGGACATCTATCACTATACCGGCGAATGGGCTCATAGTCTTAAAGAGGGGGAAGAGTTCACTCTCAGAGCTAGTAAAACGATGCTCGCGTCAGGGCAGCGTGTAGGCTCATTCTGGGGGGATGAGCCTATGATTCATTATGCATTAGGGGAGGGAAGAAGTTCTGAGCTATGGGGAGCAGGGAATTCGGGAAAGAAGCTAACCCTCATAAAAATGAAGGGACCGTTTCCAGTATGGGAGAATTCTCAAGAGGAACTGGAGATGGCTTTCGGTAAAGATGTTCGTTTAAGAGTAATTAGAGCAAAACAGGTAGTAAGAACGCTTGGAGGTAAGGGTCCTTCGTGGCTACACGCTCAACATCTCGTTAATGAAATTGAGGTCGAGATAGTTCCTACTTCGCTCCGTGGTTTTCGTCGCCCTCGACCTTTACCTCAACTAGTATATGAGATTAACGCAACTGAAACAGCTAAAGTTCTACCTAGACTAAGAAAAAAAGTTGTAAATCGGGCAGCCAATACTGTGGCACGTAGGACTAGATCTAGAAGTGCAGGAATGACCCGATACATTATCAAAGCAGGTTTGATGAGGGGGCGGAAGATGGGCGGACTAAGAATTTAGTATATAATGTACCAGATTAGTGAGCGTCTGTTGTGCGGGAAACGAGATAGAGGTAAGTATATTACTAATTTCCTATGTTAGACTTTCTTGTGAAGCAATCGGCGTTGAAACGAGAATCCCACGACTTCAGTCGTGGGAGTGTCAAGCTCCTGTTCGCGTACGCAGAATATGCGGAACTGCCGCCCCGATCGAAATAGTAAGAGTAGTTATAAGGGGGTATCATGGAATAGGTCTTCTCAGAAGTGGCGGGCTCAGATAGGTATAGGTGGTAAGGTGCTTAGTTTAGGATATTTCACTTCAGAGATTGAAGCGGCTATGACTTATGATAAAGTCGCTTCAATCTACTTCCAAGATTATGCCTATCTAAATTTTCCTACTACTGCACAGCCCATTACTGATTAGAGGGTCTAAGCTACCCCCTATGAGGACGGTTTCCACCCGTCAAGGTTCAGAATGAGTGATTACGCCCGGCTTCTCCGGGAGAGACTTAATCCCCAGACCGAATCAATGCTCGACGACGGAGGATTATACCTGCGTCAGTCGACTGTATCGTCCTTTGCTTATACTCCTACTGAGCAAATCGAAGAACGAACAGTAGCTGAGCTCTTCTCTCGTCCAGCTGAAAGGCTATACACCGAGATAGAGACAATCCATGGGGAATCAATCACTCTTAATTATACTTACTACCCAAATACTGAACTCCGTGGAGATGGAGTCCGAACTGGTTATAAGAGTTTCTTAGTACCATATCGGAAGCCTCTTATTACGAATCACGACCTTGATTCCGAAACTCTAGGTCGGGCTCATCAAGCTCGATACCATGAGGAAGATGGAGTTGGGGTTCCAATGGTGGTCTATGAGGTCACCGACCAAGCAACCATCCAGAAGATTTTAGATGGTTCACTTCTGACCACCAGTGTAGGTTCACGAACGGATAGCTTTCATTGCTCCGTTTGTGGTGCCAACTGGATGGATGAGAAGGAGTTCTTTGACTGTATCGTCGAGCAAGGACACGCCCGAGGTAAGACCTACGACGGTCAGCTAATGTATCTCAAAGTAGGTACTTTCGAGAATATCGAGAACTCATTTGTCACTGTCCCGGCTGATCAAAGAGCCGGAGTACGTCGACCATCCATACAGGTGGGGTTAGGAGGGGAGATGTATCACATTAGTGATCCCTCCCTTCTAAAGCGACTGACTACCTCTATCCATTTAGTGGATGGATTTAAGGAGAGCGTGTCTATGGCAGACAACCCGACGCTCGGTCAGCTCTTTGGGCTCCCTGAGGACCACGAACGGTTTATTGAGAAGGGTCCCTGGACGACCGAGGAGCTAAGTAGTTTTAATGAGAAGGACTTCGCCCTGTCTGGGCGTCGCATCCCTCTTACTGATCCCTCCTTGATAGAATCCCTTATGGTGGATTCTATTTGGGTTGGCTCGGAGGAAGAGGTGAGCGACGATGCAGACCAAGCTGGTGATGGTTCGCCCCTGGAACACGGGGTTGATGAAGTGGTGGAAAGCGAAAATGCGGAAGAGGATACCACATCCGAGGAAGTCTCGGAAAGTAACCCGACTGAGGATTCGCCCAATGAAGAGATTACAGAACGCTCTTCAGATCTATCACTCCACAGCAACCGAAACCGAGCTTGGGATGGAAACGCAGCCAGAAATAGGATGCTCGATCATGCCGTTTCTGATGGCACGATCGGTGTTGACAAGGCCAGTCAAGGCTTTGCCCTAGTTACTGGTGATCCCCAAAACCGCGGGTCCTATAAGCTACCATTTGCTGACATCATCTCAGGAGAGAAGGTCGTCGTCTATTCAGGCGTCGTTGCTGCTCTACAGATGGTCAGTAAAGTTAAGGGAGCTTCTGAAGATGAGAAATCAGCTGCTCAGAAGTTCCTAGAAACACAGAAAGAAAGATTCGGTAATGATGACTCTGAAGAGGGTTGTCAGATTTCCGATCTGACTCAGGAAAACTTCGATCTAAGGGAACAGCTTCATGAGTCACATGAGGCCGAAGAGTCTCTACAGGCTCAGGTCGATGAACTTTCCCGGACAGTCGAGGAGTTCCAATCGAAGATGGGCACCTATGAACAAGCCGAGGCTCACGTTCTAGCTGAATCGGTTGCTAAGATTCGATTCAAGCGGGGCGAGGTCACGGATGAGGCTGCTACCTTCGAGCTTCTCTCCAATAGATCCTTAGATTCCCTTCGGGATACGTTTAGTGACCTACTGGAAAGAACTGCACCCCCGATCATGGATACTCAATCGGAAGCCGTCAAGCCTGAGATTACCTTAGAGGAAGTCAAGGGTCTGATTGCCCGCTATCACTCACTCGACGGAGTTCCTGTCTTGGGAGAAGAGCAGGGCATGAATGTTGCGACGGAACAAGCTGAGCAGACGGCATTGGTGGAAGAAGAGGACGAAGTAGTCACCCTCGCTGTTACAGAGAGTGGTGAGTATTTCACTTACTTTGGCCTTCCAGCAAATGCTTTGACCCAACTGGGGGATCTACCCTAAGCGGTGCTTTCCAGTAGAGGCACCGACTAACTGCACTCGCAGGAGATGCTAACATGCCTTCACCGCTGGATCTAGTCGGGGGGCTGCAAATCCCGGGAAGCGTCCACGCAATCGGTGACTTCATGCTCGGTGGTAACACCGGGATGATGAACGTCCCTACAGGGGATCTGGCCCTTAATCCGGATCTCGCCACGATTGGTCGTGACCCTTCTACCCAGGAACCCCTCGTTATTAAGAGTGGTACGATTCTGCATTTTGCCGGAGCCGGTAGTGCTCAGCCTCAGGTTGACATTTGTGGTTCAGGTGAAATCCCTGCAGGCGTTTCCAAGAAGAACTACGTAAAGGGAAGTCTCTACAACCAGAGGGCTGGTAGTAGTGACACAGCCGCTGCCCCCATTCAGGACTACTACATCAAGTACCCATTCGTCGCAGCGACGAATGGTGCCTTGGAGGACTTCCCGAATGGTCGGTGGCTGAAGTCAGGTGCTAGCGGGGTCTTTGTCCCGTGGGTTTCCGCTTCAGACTCTCCGGAACTTGCCGTGGGTAAACTTGAGTGGATCGACACTCGAGTTGACCCGCAGGGCTGGCTCCGGTTCGTAACGGACTCGATGGGCTGGCCAGTAGAGGCGATGTTCCCCAACAACATCCTCAAGGCCTCCACTAACGATGGTAATGCTACTGTCGCCCAAACATCGACAACTGCTACACTCTCACGGACGATTGACGGTAGTTCTATCGTTATGGGCCTTTCGCCCGCTTCGTCCCTGAGGGCTAACTCAACTAACACCATTTACTACTTTACGAACGACAACGTGTCATTCCGTCATCCGGTCCACATTATTGTGGGTGGGGTGACGCTTGACAAGGCGGACGTAAGTGGTGTCTACGGTTCGGGTGATGGGTATAACTACCAGGTCAACCCCCGTGATGGTTATGTTCGCTTCTCGTCTGCTCAGGCGACGACTGCTACGGTTCAGGCCACGTATTACTACGAGCTTGATTACCTAGGAGGTCTCGACTGGGAGTCTGGGATTCAGAATCTAACAGATGGTCCGGTGAGTGGACAGGGTCCGGGCTGGCGCGCATTTCACGATGTTGCTGGTGCTACCGGCATCATGGTGATTCGGCTCTTCTAGGAGGTCTCTCGAATGTCGACGATTTATGAAACCATCAAGGCATTTGGGGAGAGCCGGGAGCGTGAGCTTTTCGGGAATAAGAGCCCTGAAGAGAAGACTCAGCTTCGAACTTCCTATGCCTCTCTGCGTTCCCTGATTGATCCGAAGTTCCGAAAGCATGTGTGCCAGAGTGAATCTCTGGATCAGCACATCGATCGGAAGCTAAAGGAAGGTCAGGTGCCCTCGCTTCAGGAGTTCTTGAAGACCTCGGACGCCACTGTGCTGTTCCCGAAGGTCTTCCAGGACACCATCTCGGAGCCAACCGAACCAATAATGATCGGTCAGGACCTGTTTGCGGACGAGGTTCGGGTCGAAGGTTCGGGCTCCTCGATTGAGTGGCTGTCCACTGGTGCTATTCGCGCCCGGTTCGTGGACGAAGGTGAAATCACTCAGGATGATCAGCTGGACTTTGCGCGGCATATGAGCTCTGCTCGTATCCGGAAGGCTATGGTCCAGATTGCGATTACTGAGGAGATGGTTACCGACTCGTCTTACGACCTGATCGGACTGCACACTCGTGCTTCGGTTAACGCTCTCCGTCGTCTGAAGGAAGAGTGGATCTGGACGGTTGCTCAGAATGCCGCCTATGTTGTCTTTGACAACACCAACATCACGGAGGCCTGGAAGGGTGCTACGACTGGTGTAGGTTCGGATGGCACCACGGCTAACAACACAATCACCCACCTGGACTTTGTTGATCTATTAACTGGTCCTGTGGTGAATGGTTGGAATCCGGATAGCATCGTCTTCCATCCGCTCCACTTCCCGACGTTCGTTAAGGATCCACTCCTACGCGAACTAATGTCGGGAGCGTGGCCGACCAACCTGCCGAATCCTAGTACGGATGCTATCCAACGGTTCCTGCCCTTCGCGCTGACAGCCTACATGTCCCCGTTCGTTACTACGAACGTTCGGACTCGGGACTCGGCCGATACAGTTATCACCGCCAGCATCATGGTGCTGCAGCGGAACGAGGCGCTGGTGCTGTTCAACCGTGCGGATCCAACCGTTAAGGAATGGACCGATCCTCGTAGCGACGTTTTCCGGACCAACATTCGGGAGCGCTACGGTGTTGGTGCTAAGCACAATGGTCAGGCTATGGCTGTGGCTAAGGGTGTGGCTGTGACGACCAACTACGGTCCTGTACCGTTGGTTAATAACATCTAATCCTTAGTCCGAGTCTAGGATACCCAAGCCCCGGGGCCCCCGGTTAAACCCGGGGGCCCCGGTTTGCTTTATTGAGGATCTCAATGAGCATAGTCAATCAGTTTCCTTCGCCAGATACAGTCCCGCGTATCTCTAAGACTATGCCCTCCAACGGGGGGCGGCTATTTAATACTACCTCCCCCGTTACAGTAGTCTTTACGCGAGCTCTGAGTACTTCTGCTACTCTGGGGGATTACGTCACTGCTTATAATACTAGTGACCATGCTCTTGTAACCCCTCTAACTGTAACTTACAACAATGTTGGTTATGCTCTACAGATTGACGGTCCGTGGGTTGGTGGTAAGGATTACCTAGTAGTCCTCGATCGGCAGTTACCGTCGGCCTTTGATCAACCACTAGGTGACGATCTTAACTTTCGGTTTAAGGTTAGTTTAACGACTATCCGGAATTCCCAGTTACTTGGGCCGGCAGACGGAACGCGGCATATAAATCCTCCAACCTTATCGTGGCAAGGAGCTTCTGGAGCTACACTTCACGAAGTCCAGATTAGCCGCTTTCCTACATTTGATACTCTTGCTCATATAGCAACAGTTGGGACCCTAGCCACTGCTAACACGACCATCTCTGTTACCCTAGGAACTACTCCACTGGTTAGTAATGCAATTCATTACTGGAGAGTGCGAGGTGTAGGTTCTGAGTGGACGGGGGCTTGGGACTTCTACTACGGAACACTGCCGACGACGACAGCGGCAGACTCGTTCTACATCAATTATTTTGAGCCTGCGGATAAACGAGTTCTGTATAGTGTCTCTCAAATTACTATTCACCTCTCCGCTACTCCAGTTACTCCATCTTATACATCACTTACGGTTGGTACTACATCTGTCTATAACTACACCACAGAGTATTGGCGTGTTCGATCTTCTGTAGGTATTCCTGATACAGACGGAACTTCTACTCCATGGTATGGTACTTGGGCGGTAGGGGAAAATGTCCTAGTCTGGACGCCTCAGACCGCGATGACTCTAGCCACCAATATGACGTATGATCTCTACTTAAACAACCTTCAAGATGAGAACGGAAGAGCGATAGATTGGGGGCCTGGGGAGGTCGTCTACTCTGCCTCTGGACCCTATAGTCCTTCCCTAGTTTCTGCTTCGCTTTTCCCCTACCAAATTCCAGAGGCTGAGGCTTACTACTATCTGTGGTTAGGCTCTCAAAGGGCTACGGATCTTCTAGCTGAAGGAGGTCATGATATTACCTGGGTTATATCTGGTACGACGATCTCCACTGTAGCAACTGAAGAAGTCCAGAGAATGGCTCGTCGTTACAGTCTACTCTATGGGATTCTTAAGTATAGAGGTGAAGAACTAGGAGCAGTCGTTGATCCTTATTATGGTCGCAATGTTCGTCTTGGTGACTATTTAGTCAGTAACTACGATGGACTGATCGGGGCTTATGATGAATATGAGACTAAGTACCTCAAAAGTGAACTAGACGCCCTAGCTTTGGTTCTAACTGGTGGTGAGTCTGCTTACACTGGAGGTCTTGGTTACGACTGGGACCCAGCCTTACGAACTAATGACCACTCCTATTACGGGGCAGGATTAAGCAGAGAATTTCGTAGAGAGAAAGATTTGGTCTGGAGGGGGTGGAAGGGATTCCCTCAAGACGAAAAGTAGAGTGACTTAATGAAAACTTGTGGAATATATAAGATAGAGAATTCTCTTAGTGGTAAGGTCTCTGTAGTAGGAGAGCATGAAAGAGACGGTGATGCCCGGTTCTAACGAAAAGATCGCACACTATTTTGGAGTCAAAGATGGAGAATGAGGCTGAAATGCCAGAGAATCAGGGTTGGACCGTCGAGAGTCTGCAGGTAACCATGGACCAGCAAATCGCCGGCTTGGAGCGCGAGTTGGACCAGCGGTTCACAGCGCTAAAAACCGACCTGGAGCACCAGTTCGAGGCAGCACAGCGAGCGGGCTCGGCGGCCATGGCTGCAACAAACGAACGACTCGCCGGGATGAACGAGTTTCGGGATGCCTTGAAAGATTCGCAGGCGAACAACGTATCCCGCGATGAGTACATCTCCGGGTTGTCCGGTCTCCAGGCGCAGATCACCACCTTGGGCGAGCAGCAGAGGTCGTTCCTCACGCGCGGCGAGTACGCGGCTGGGCATTCGTCCTTGGACGAGAAGATCACCGCCCTGACCGACCGTATGAACAAGTCCGAAGGACTGCTGGCTGGTGGGGCAATGACTCGTGGCAATATGTTCGCAGCCTTAGCGGCGCTTGGAGTTGTGATCGGGATTGTGGTGACGCTGTTCAAGTGGGGACTAGGATAGGAGGACTGGATAAATGACTACGCTTATTCTTATTCTGCTAGTCCTGTGGCTGCTCGGATTTGGTACAGGAGTAGGTGGTGGAATCATCCATTTACTATTGGTTGTCGCTCTGATAATCCTAATTTTGGATATTCTTAATAGGCGACGGATTGTTGAATGAGTAGTGTGAAGGATTGAGTCAAGATGCTTGAGGAGGTGGTACTATAAATCGTAGATATCTGTACAAAGGTATACTGCTCTTCTTTGCAACATATATAGGTGCGGTACAGGGTTTATATCTAACCTTTACCCAGACCGCCGACCCTGGTGATGTTGTCCCTTGGGTAATGTTTTCGGTGTTTGCACTAGTCCCGGCTCTAATGGGAGCAGCGGCGTTTTTGGATAAGACTCCTAGCACTACTGAAGGAGAAGATGCACTAACGGTAGCACTAGGCGAAGATGTTAGCATTCCTACTGAAGAAGAGAAGAAGGAGAAGTAGGCATGAACTATGAGAAGATGGCCTCCTTAGTAATTGAGGAGAAGGCACGGCACGACAAGGTCTGGACTAACAACGGATTTGATAGGATTACTGCATATCATGTAGACCTTAACGTTGTAGAAAAGATACTAGAACTCTTAGGTAAGCTACCGCAGCTCAAGGTATGGTTGGAAGGGAAGTATCCAAATATATCAGAGCTTGACAACTTCGTTTTGATTCTACAGGGAGCAGTAGAGGTAGCACCTGGAAAGGTTCTTCCGATTCCTAATGCTCTGCTAGTAGCCAATCCGAGAGAGGAAGTTGAGTTTGTTTCTTCTGAAGATGGAATGTCTCGTGATATCGACGATGGAATAAAGCAGGGCTGCTTTATCTGGGCTATTTCTTCATCTTCGAGAGAGGAGCTGTGCAGCAAGGTTCTCGCGGGTGCTGGACTTGTTCCGTATCGGCATGGTCAGGGGCTACCTATAGATGTTGACCGTGACGGTCTATATTGGATCAAGTGGGACGATAAGGATAAGCCGGTACTAGAAGACGCCTAGGGGTACTATATGGGATCAATAAGCGACTATGCTATGGACTTGGCGCTCAACTCATTGCTCGGTCACTTTGACTCTCGCCCTAGTGGATGGTATCTAGCTCTATTCACTGGGGATCCCGCTACTGATGGTTCCGAAGTTGTTGATGCTAATTATGAACGGCAGCCTATCGACTTTGATGTTGCGTTCCAACGTGTTGCAGTTAATAAGGGGGTGATGAACTTTCCTGCTCCAGCTGGTCTACCAGGAACTGCTACCCATTTCGTGGTTTTTGATGACTTAACCAACGGCAACTATACTGCTGGCTGCCCGTTTGAGGTCTCAAGGGCCTACGATCGTGCTTTAGCTGTGGTCGCTGGAGAGGTTAAGATCTCTATAAGTAAGGGCATTCTCGGTACTTGGGGGGCTAACACACTACTCGACTGGCTACTTGGTGGAGCTAATCCAGCCATGCCGGCAACAGTCTATGCCTCTCTTCACAGTTCTAACCCTATCGACGAAGGAAATGGGAGAGAGCTGTCTGGTAATAACTATGTGAGAATGGCAACGGACTTTGATGTAGTACGTTCAGGTTCAACAAAGAACTCGGCGGCGGTAAAGTTCCCAACCCCGACCGGAGCTTGGGATAAGATCTCTCACTTCGGAGTCTGGGATGCGTCCACGACTGGCAACTTGATTGCTTACGGTACGTTGGATGGTTACGGAGCACCAGCTCTGAGTGATACGGTAGTCATCGCTGCTGGGGCGATGGCAATTGCGTTTAATTAAGGAGACCGTTGTGGATATAGGCACAATCCTGGTTACCGTCGTCTTGATCCTGCTGTTCGGGGGAGGCGGCGGGTATTACTGGACAAGGCGCAGGTAGGCGGAAGGCCGAGGAGGTCGAGATGACCGTACAATCGTTCGTGATTGGGTTCCTGCAGTTGTTCTGCGGGCTGTTCCTCTGGAGTTGCGTCCTGCACGCGCTCGGCTGGGGGGGGCTGAGATGCTAGACACCGACGTCGTACTGATGACCGTAGCGCTGACGCCGTTCGACCCGAAGACCATGAAACCGTCGGGCGAGTCCGTGACCGTCGTCCAGCAACCGCTCTACCTCAAGTACGC
>Ga0210043_1001663_pt1 | contig 17328 bp, 31 predicted proteins | sample CryGeymet201501t_FD_183990 | JGI IMG/M metagenome (GOLD analysis project Ga0210043, IMG submission 183990) | Groundwater microbial communities from Crystal Geyser aquifers in Utah, USA - Crystal Geyser metaG 2015-01t (SPAdes) (version 2) | ecosystem: Environmental > Aquatic > Deep subsurface >... | reverse complement strand
TCCTCCAATTGCCGGATGACTCTCAAACCATCGCAGACCGCATCGAGCGGCTGGAAGTTCGCCGCGAGCGCATTTTGACGAACTGCATCGTAGAGGGCAAGTTTGTTTTCTTGCCAGCGGATGAATATGGTCTCGACATCGCCTATGAGCTTGGAGACTTTGTGGTGGCCTATCACACCAAAGACAGATACATCACAATCGGTGCTCAAGACCTGGAAACGGTGAGGGGGTACAGCTTCCCTGATCATGGCCTGCGAGCCTTTTGGCCTTTGCTTGGTCCTGGCTGGGGTGGCCGAGAGACCATCGGCGGCAGCCCTCGTGGTGAAAGAATGACCATGCAGCAAGCTTGGGATGCCTTCAAGCTGCTCAAGAAAAGGGCCGAAAGGAAGGTTGTTTGAATGGATTGGGACATGAAAATCGGGGGCGGCAGGACCGACTGTAAGGCTTGTGGCAGAAGCTACAATCCAACAGTCTACATTGTTTGCCCCGCTTGCGATGGCAAGGGCCAAGAAGAGATAGACCGTCGTTTCAAAGTCCAGATGGAACGCTATGAAAAGATCGCAGAGGAACAGCGCCATCCAAAGATTGAACTGGACATCGTTCAAAATGATATAGATGAAGACTTGGTTAGAATCACCTCTGATAACCAAAGGGTGTTGCTTACGAAGGATACCTGGGGACAACTAAAAGCGTTTGCTGAAGAAAATGGATGGGAAGAGGAAGAAGATGTCTGAAAAAGTGCTAGTTGTGGAGACTCATTTCATTGAGTCTTTCTTTGGGGATGATTTCATCTTTATGGAAGATTTCCAGGATGATGTCTGGTATTACAAATTGGACATGTTGGAACGCATCATTTCAACCGGATCGAAGTTTATGGAGAGGACAGAAGAGCTTGAACAGGATGATACTGTCCTGCAAATCATACCTTACTGCATCTTCACTGGATATCGGCCTTCAGACAAGGCCGATGTATATTTCGTTTATCGACGACTCCCCAAGTCTGGCGAAGATCGTCTCAAGGGCAAGCTTTCCATTGGAGTCGGTGGCCACATCAATGACACCACTGCCGCCTGTTTCCATTGCGACGGAATGCTACGCCCCAATCTTTTCGCCGAAGGGGCGCATCGAGAGCTTCTTGAAGAAACCAATATCAAGGAGTTCACCGAAGACTCTCAAAATCTCACGACATTCGTTGCGGTAGGAGCGCTACGGGATCCTAAAACTCCCGTGGGCCGAGTTCACCTGGGAGTTATCTGCATGATTGAAATGGATGCAGATCTGGATGCTCTTACCAATCTCAAGATGACAGAGGAAGATATTGCTGAGGCGGTTGGTTGGTTTTCGATTGATGAATTGGTTGAAATGGAAAACCTTGAAGATTGGTCTTGTCTCATTATTGACAAGTTGCAGGCGATTGAACAATGTCGAAAGAACCCGGACCCGAAATAACGCCCTTCGATGATTTTATGGGCGGTCTGGTTGTTGCCATAATAATCCTGTCTTTTTGGGGCCTGAGCCAAGGTTTGTTTAACCTTGTAGATTGGATGAGTAAATGAGCGTCATAGTAGAAGTTTGGGATAATGATCAGCAGAAGAATGTTGAAATAGAACTTACAAACGAGGGCGCATATAATGCCGCCATGTTTTTCTTGACGGCCCTAGAAGAGTTTAGTGGAGACATGCCATTTTGCATGGATGAAGCAATGGGATATGATAGCAGCCAGGAATACGAGACAGATTTGGCTGCTATTTACGCTATCCTTGAAAGGTTCTTAGAAGACAGTGGAGGAGAGGAAGATGGCTGACATCTGGTTAACCTCAGACTGGCATCTCGGCGAAGAGCGGATGAATCTGATGTTGCGGCCTTTTGAGACCGCAGAGCAACAGTTCCAGAGGCTTTTGGCCGAGCACAACGCTTTGGTTAAGCCTGAAGATCTGGTTGTCTTCCTGGGAGACTTGTGTAACAAAGAGCATCCTGAGGAACTGCCTCGGGTTGACGAGTTCAATGGCCGCAAGTGGATTCTTCGGGGGAATCACGACCGGACCATTCTGGATAAGGATTTCCTGAATCATTTTGAGCGCGTCTTTTCAGAAGAAACTGTTCTGACATCAAATGTCGGTGGCATTCCAATCTCTCTGAACCACTATCCGAGCAAGGCTGACAGGAAGTTTTTTCACTTGTGCGGTCATATCCATTCCATCTGGAAGTTTCAGTTGAATGCCATGAATTGTGGCGTCGATGTCCACAATTTTCAGCCGGTCAATCTCAATCAGATTCCCTTCTTTCTGGGCGCAATCTCTGAGTATTATGATGAAGATGCTTGGGTAGCATATCATCCCCCGAACTCGCATCATCTCGGCAAAAGAGGTAAGCCTGGAACTTATAATGAAACCAGTCCAATCTTTGTCCCGGTCGAACTGGAGGTTTAACCATGGCTGAATACAATCTACCAGAAGATGTTGACGAAGCCTTCCTGAAAGAAGCCGATGAGCGAGCTTTGGCATCAGGTGATCCTGTTGAATTGATGATGTACAAGATAATGGGAGAAAAAGGTAAGCATGTATATGCGGCCGGATCTTGGTTGTCTTGGAAGCTTGAATGTGCTGGAGCGCCTTCAGAAACTCGTTCAAGCCTTTGTTTCAAAGCTGGTCAGCTTGCCCTATTTGAACCGGACCCATGGGATATCTCTCAAAGACTGTACAAAGAATACCTTGAAACGCATAAAGAAGATTCTGAATAGAAGAGAAAGGAAAGACAGTGAGCATCCTATATAATCCTCCGAAAATCATTTCTGCTTATCATGATCTCAGCTCTTTAGTTTCAGACATTGGCAGCATAGCAAAAGAAATCAAACGAGCTTTTACTTCTCAGGTTACCATCCCCGGAGACACCCGAGCATATTCATGGTGCCTTCAGTGGCTTCAGGAACATACCAATCTCAGCCGGAATAAAGATGTGGTTCTTAAAAAGAATCGCTATGGAAAAGATCATTTCATCCCGACCAACAAGCCATTTCATTTCACATATAACGACAAGATGTTGTCTGTCCGCATGGAAAAGACAGAAGATACGAGCGGTTGGGGTTCTGGCTTCAGGGAAATCCTTATCTTCACTTGTCTCGGCAAAAACAATCAGCCCATTCTGGACCTGATCAGCGAGGCTGAGTGCATTTACAAGAAGGAAGAAGGGGCATACAACGCCTTTGGTGGTCACAATGAAGAGGGTGAATGGCGACGCTGGTCTTATCGCTCGAAGCGTAAGCGTAGCACTGTCATTCTCCCAGAAAAACAGATGAGCGGCTTGATGAGCGACATCGAGGTTTTCCTGGGGGCAAAAGAACGATACGCTGATCTTGGCATTCCCTGGCGCAGAGGCTATTTGCTCTTTGGCCCTCCCGGAACCGGTAAGTCTTCCGTTGTTCCTGTCATCGCATCGGATTTTGACTTGGACGTTTATGTGGTCCAGGTCGCCGATTTGACGGACACGACTCTTGCCGCTGCAATGTCTGGCATTCAGCAAAAGTCTATTATTCTGATGGAAGACATTGATAGGGCTTTGGCGTCAGACAAGAAAACCCTTACACAAAGCGGTCTTTTCAACGCCATAGATGGTGCTTCGGCTGCTGAAGGCGTGATTCTGATCATGACTACCAACAATCGGGACCAACTGGATAGCGCCTTGATTCGTCCGGGTAGAATTGACTATGAAGTTGGATTCGGTTCCCTGGGTTTTGAGGAAGCTACCAGAATGTACCTCAAGTTCTTCCCCGGCAAAGTCGCAGAGGCGAAAGAATTCGCGAAGCGAGCGGTCGCGGAAAAGATGACCCCGGCTGATGCTCAGGGTGAACTTTTGATCGATTACGATATTATGGAGAACTTGCCTCTGACAGGATCGTGAAATGGCAGATATCGAAAGGATCAATATGTCTCAAATAACTCAGGTGGTCAATACTTACTCTCACGAACCTACAGATGATGACGCTTACATCGGGCGCAAAGATTCGGATGAGCATTTCGGAAATCCATTCTCTCACAAGAAAAGCGACATTGCTCAAGTCAAGGTCAAAACAAGAGAAGAATCCATTGATCTTTTCCGAAAATGGATCCTTGGAGAAAAGAATTGCGACATTGATCCAGATCGGCGCTTATGGATTCTGGATAACCTTGAACGTTTGCGTGGCAAAAATCTCGTCTGTTTTTGTTCACCAAAGCCTTGTCACGGAGATGTCTATCTGAAGCTTCTGGGAATGAAACCGGAAGATATCGAGGCTCTGAAAACTGTCAGGACAGAAGAGGAAGAAACTGACTTTTGGGGGATATTGATGGAAGAAGAGGATAAAAAAGTGATAAAAGAAGAAAATGAAAAGGTGATGGCCGCAACTGGTCATCGTCCTGGCAAGTTGAACAATGAATACGATGGAACTGGACCAATGTCTCAGGCTATCAAGGAAGAACTCAGAAAAATCCTTCGAGAGCATCAGCCCTCAAAGGTTATAACGGGGATGGCTCTCGGTGTTGATATGCTTTGGGCGGAAGTCGCCCTCGAAGAAGGCATACCGGTTGCGGCTTATATTCCTTGCAGCGGCCAAGATTCTGTATGGCCAGAGACATCAAGAAAGCGGTACAGGGATATTCTTGATCAGTGCATTGAAAATAAAACGTTCGCTGATAAGTATTCACCGCCCGCAATGAGGAAGCGCAATCAGGAAATGGTGGATGATAGCACTATTCTGGTTGCTGTATGGGACGGAAGTTCAGGCGGGACATCGAATTGCGTCAAATATGCAGAAAAGGTCGGAAGAGAGATGATCCATATCAACCCTCGCCAATATCAAAATCTTAAAGGTACTTATGAGTGAGGTGTAGAACTTATAAGTAGCGATCATAGAAATTTGTTTATGATCTATTCGATCTCCAAAAGATTTAAAAGATTTAAAAGACCTTTAAGGGTGAGACAGAGAGGATGTCCGAGAGGACATTAGGGAGATATGATGATAGAACTGATTATCTTAATTCTTTTGGTATTGTGGGTTTTAGGTTTGACTACTGCGAATACAATGGGCGGTCTAGTTCATATTTTGTTGGTTTTGGCGATCATTGCGGTGATTCTAAGACTCGTCCAGGGACATAAAGTTGTTTGATCATAATTGTTTGAAGAAGTGACTTGGCGGGTGTAGTTCAACAGGATTGCATCCCGCTAGGATTTTATTTGGAATTCTGAGGACGGATGGATATAATTCACCATGGTCAGAATACCACTTGACACCGCACAGTCGGGATGGTATAATGGCTTTGTCTTCGAGGTGTAGGGGAAGAGGCACCCCACTCGGTTCGGATCCGAGTCGTTACTGCTGCTTCGAGTGCAGTCACCTCGACTGGTCGTAAATAACGGGGTGTAGCTCAGTTTGGTATAAGAGCGCGGCGTTTTAGGAACTAGAGACCGCCCGTTCAAGTCGGGCCGCTCCGAGTGGGATGAGATTTGTCGAAAAGTGCTGCGGCCTCAATGTGCCCATATCGTTTCACGCTGAGCACCAGGATATTCTCAAACACACCAACAAGATTTCCTGTGACAAATTGTTGAATGTGGATCGCCACGATGATCTGATAGGCTTCAAGAGCCTTGAGGATTTTCATCATTTCATGCGGCAAGGCCCAGATGATTACAATTGGGTCAACTTTGTCGAATGGAGAAGAAAGGCTTCCTATCTTTGGGTCTATCCGATGAAAGACATCGAAATGGGCATATGTGATCCGATTGTTGATGCTTATGCCAAAAGGGAGTATCAAGGATGGGGAGATGTCGGTCGGCGACGTGTCTCGACCCCGAAAGCCCTGGAGAGATTTATCCCATGGGAAGATGTTTTAGCCGTTGGCATTGTCGTCAGCCCTAGCTTTTTGGGGAACAGAAATTTGGCGGAAGACGTTCTCTCATATTTGGGAGTTGCCAAGCCCTTCTTGAACCTTGAGGCTCCTGAAGATTTGCCTGACGCCCTGGAGGCTCTTCTGGACGTGTCTCAGCTTTCTTCATGAAAGAATTCTAGAAAAGGACTTGACAAGTCTTCAGGGATGGATATAATTGGTTCAAATGCCTGGGCGTAGGGGAAGAGGCACCCCGCTCGGTTTGGATCCGAGACATTACTGCTGTTTCGAGTACAGCCGCTCAGATTTTTAACTTAGGCCATGGGGTGTTGATGTAACGGGAGCATGTGTCGCTGGCTGCGATTTCGCAAGGGTTCGAATCCCTTACACTCCATAGAAATACATGGAATCTTTTTCACTTGGAATGCAGGGGAAAAAGATTCCAGAATACACAACATATCCCGGTTCTGACAGACAATATAAGGCCATTCGTCTAGAATGTTCCCAATGTCATAGTGCATTTCTAAAGAGAGAAACTAAGAATAAAACCGAAGGGCTGCATTTTTGTTCTTCAGAATGTATAAGTAAATCAAAAAGTGTAGAACTGGAATGCGCTGTTTGCCAGACAAAATTCCAGAGATTGAAATCTAACTTGGGCAAATCAAGACATGGTATTTATTTCTGTTCGAGGGAGTGTAAAGACTTCGGACAATCGATAGATGATGGTGTACTTGAAATCCAGCCCGATCACTATACAAAAGTGGAAAATGCTGATGCTTGGAGTAAAAATACATATAGGAAATATGCATTAAGAGAACAAGGTTCAGAATGTAGGCTTTGTGGCTATAATGAATATGAAGAGGCTTTGGAGGTCCATCATAATGATGGAGATAGATCTAATAATAGCAAGGATAACTTGACAGTTTTATGTGCAATATGTCATAAGCTGGTAGAGTTCTGAATAAAACATATATAAGAAAATCAGGGTCCTGGGACTGCTCGGGGTGGTCGTCTCCTTTGCACGGAGAAAATTCAGGTGGGTTCAATTCCCACAGGATCCATAAGGGCACAAGCCGAATAAAAAGGTGCCGGGTTGGCCGAAGGAGAAACAAAATGAAGATCGCTGAAGCTGCTGAAAAATTGGACCTTGCCAAGGGAACCTTGCGCCGCATGTGCCAGCGTGGCGAACTTCCGGCAGGCGTCAAGGCCGTTAAGGTCCACGTCAAGGATAAGGACGGCCGCAGGGCCTATTCTTGGGGCCAGTACCACGTCGATGGTTCTAGAAACAAGCGCCGAGCGATGGAATGGGATGTAAAAGTAAATTCCTGATGGAATCTTGACGGCTTCGACCCCGGCTGATATAATTGGGGTCATTGCGGGATGTAGTTCAGCTTGGTAGAACGCCACATCGGGGATGTGGAGGCCGTCGGTTCAAGTCCGGCCATCCCGATAGAAGGATTTTAGCAAACACCTCATCAATAGGTAGGTAGAGGTGTTTAGATGCAAGAACTTAATACTAATCAGAAGGGCAAAATAGCTGAGCTAAAAGTAGAAATACGAGCAATAATGAACGGTTGGATTGCAAGCCGCGCTCCGGAAGCATGTAGATATGATTACATATTAGACGATGGAGAAAAAGTTTACCGAGTCCAAGTGAAATATAGCTCTGCTGAAGATTCTAGACATTCCGGAGGAGCGGTTTCTGTAAATCTTTCGAGTTGGGAAGGTAATAATAGAGATATCAATAGAACTAAATCTAAGCCCTATAATAAAGAAGAGATAGACGCTGTTTTGGTTTATATTGAGCCCGTTGATAAGATTTGTTGGCTCCCGTCGGATAAATTCGATGGGAAAAATAGAATTAGTATAAGATATGAACCGACAGCAAACGGTCAAAAAAAGGGAATAAACTTCCTACAAGATTACGAGTGGTAAAGATTCAAATCCCGCCGTTCTGATGAGAGAAGAGAAGAAAGATGGCTAACAGTCAGAGCAGCGACCTGTGGTGATTGTGTATCCTTTGTTTTTTGTTTGTAGCGTGGACCATCCTTGGTCTTTTATTCCGCTCGGTCTCTGCGCCTTGGCGTATGTCATCGGAGCATTCAAGACCAAAGTCGTTGTTCATGAGTACGAAAAGAAGCAAGAAGAGCGGAATGACATTTTACGCCGCGCTGATATGCTGCCTCCCACCGAAGAACTCTCGGAGTGACCATGAGATCCGCAAAAGAACAACTGGAAGTTCTGCTTGCTGCCCGCATCTCCACAGATGCCAGTGGTGGCAAAATGGACCAGAAAATCCTGGAAAAGCACCTGATTGAAACATTGCAACGACAGGCCGAGCTTGAAGAGCGCCTGGATAATACCAACCGAGCCATCAATCATCTCCTCCCTGACGAATGAAGAAATTCCTTGCAGGGACTTGACAGCCCGAATGGGAATGGATATAATTGAGAAAGTCATACGTCCGTGGCTAGATTGGGATGCAGCAGGCTCCAACCCTGCGACTTAGGTCTATGGGGGTTCGAATCCCTCCGGGCGTGTTGATAGTTTAGAGCCATGATGTAATGGTAGCATAGTTGTCTCCAAAACAATTCGTCTCCGTTCAAATCGGGGTGGCTCTGTTAACAGAATGTTAAATATGAACTAGCATCAATTAGAAATAAATTCATGATATCTTATTGACATCGACGAATAGCGTGATATTATTGAGATTGGGCAATCGTCATGCGAGTGACCAATCTTCGGACATGCAAAGATTCAAAGAGAAAGTCAGATTTAAAATGTCAGTCAGTAAAATCTTGGAGATTACAAGTCTCAATGGTAAGGCAATCCAAAGCCTAATTGAAACCAACAATCTCCAACAGAGTCAAATTGATAAACTGTGGGAAGCCATCAACAATCTGATCGCATCCAACGCATCTATCATGGCCAGCAACAAAGCTTTGATGGAAACCAATCAAAGCCTGAGCGAGATGTTGGGCATCATGCGCAAGAAGATTGAAGCACTGGAGGCCGCAAAATGACCGTCGGAGAGTTCATCTTTAGCCTGAGTCGGGCCTCACGTAAGATTGATGATGAAGCCGTGTTCTTTTTGGAGCACGTTGAGCCGCCGATGTCTCCACATCATCGCGTCGTCCAGTTGTGTTGCCCATTTCTGCCCATCGCAGAGATCTATGAGGGAGATTATCAGATCAGCGGAGATGGAAAGCCATATGGAGATCCTATTCCTCTTGGCAAATGCGTCCTGTTGTCAACCTGGGAAATGACTTGGCTAGATTTTGATGATGATGAAGAGGAAAAGCCTTTTACGACCGTGGCCGACATCATGATGGTCTTGTCTGGGTTCGATCCAGATTTGCCCTTGGTTCTTCATTCTGAGTACAATGGGATGAACTACGAAGTTGATGTCATCAACCAGACAGTTTTTGTCATCGGTTCGCATTATAGTGGAATGACAAGAAACATGGATGTTGGAAGCACAGTTAATCAGGCTTTAATAACACTGTCTGATTTACAATCCAACTCTTCAAAGTGGAGAGAAATGGCTGATGAGGAAAAGCGGGGACAAGAGAGACGAAGAGAGGAAATGATCTGCATTATTTGTAGAGGCTAAATCCTTGTTGTCCCGTTTAGGATCAAAATGAAAGAATGGACACACGAAGAAAAGCTGGACATAATCCTGGGCCGCATCAAGGCTCGTCCTGGCCAGCACGTTAACGATTATGTCATGGACATCATTCTCACGTCTAGCAAGGTCAATGGTAGAGGATACGTCTATGAGCTTGAAGGTCTTGGCAGAATAGAAATCAACAAGGCCAACTACACTTGTACTCCCAAGGTCTGAGGAATTATTTTATCCTCACTTGCTGTTGCCGGAAGAGAATGGTATAATAACCCCTGGAGGCATAAAATGCTAGAGATAACCCCTGAGAATTTCCAAGAAGAAGTCAAATCCTGCGAAGAATTGGTCGTCGTCGATTTTTGGGCTCCGTGGTGTGGACCCTGTAAGATGTATGGACCCATTTTCGAGACGGCTGATGGCTCGGTTGATGGCGTCAAGTTTGCGAAGCTGAATGTTGACGAATGGACCGAAGGCGCGACTTTTTACAATGTCCAGTCCATTCCGACAACGCTTTTCGTCAAAGACGGCGAAGAGGTTGGCCGTTTGGTCGGCATCCAAAGCGTTGAAGACATTCAAAACGCCTGCGAAAAGTACCTAGATTAAGAGTAACAAAATATGGAAGAACTGAGAAACCTTGAACTTCCCATTCAGAATATACTCGCCATTTTGGGTGGCAAGTATGAAAAGCTGGAAACGGTCGTAATGCTAGGGGAGGATGAGGAACCGGACGGTGGAATCTTTTTCTACGAAATCGGCTATTACAGCTACGAAGATTCTGGATTTTATCAGTTTTTCCACACAGAACGATATACCGAAGAAGAGTTTGAAGACATCGTTATTGAGGCAACTCTTCGTGTCGTCGAAGCCAAGATGCCAGAAGAAAATGCTGACGTTGAAAGATATGCCCGCCATGAGATAGCAGAGCTTGGAGACGGTACGAGCTATATGCTTAAAAAGAGTCATGGCGAAAGCGATGAATATATGGCAGAGAGAAAGGCTCAGCTACTAGAACGTCACCAAAGGGAGATTGAAGAAGGTTGGAATTTCAACTTCTCCGATATCTATTCCTATGTCGTCAGGCTTCTTTGTGCTGAGTACGGTTTCAAGCAAATCAAGTTTTCTGCTCGGTTTTCGGTTGACGGCTGGTCACAGTTAAGAGAAGAGAGTGCCGGATTCAGGGCTGAAAGAAATCCCAAATATGTCAAGCTAAGCCAAGCTATTCAAGATAAATTCGGAACAGCGACGCACGGAGACTGAGATACAACTTAAACAGAACGATATTTGGATAGCTTTCGTAACAACGGCCATCGGGACTCATCACATCTTTGGATATTGGTTCAGCCCTCCGACAATAGAAGATGTCAAGCCGTATGCCGATGAGGTCGCTGGCAATGATGATTGGGCATGTGAAATCATCAAAGTGAGCCCAGCTAAAACTCAGCCTGAAATAATGTATGATCCTGAGTATGGGTCTGAAAAGCTATGTCAATGCGGACATCCATATTATCGGCACTTTGATCCTTACGAAGGTATGCAGCCAGTCGGTTGCAAGTATTGCAGTTGCGACCGCTTCAAGGAGAGGTGAGATGGGGTACTACACGACATTCGAATTAACAGTCATGCCATACGCTGCTGAGGAAGAAGCTCTAGACAAAGTGGCTGAAGTCGTGGGCTATGGGCCTTTTAATCAAGGCACCAAATGGTATGACTACAACGAAAATATGACAGAAGTCTCAATGCAAATCCCTGGAGTTCTTCTCATCCTGGATGGTTCAGGAGAAGAGAGTGGAGACATCTGGCGCAAAGTTTGGCTCAACGGAGAAATCGTTCACTCTTGGAAACCAGACATTGAGCCACCGCCGGTCCCCGACGAGATTCTTCAAAGAGTGGGGAACTATGATGGTGCGGATTTTCTCCGTCAAAAGGCTTTGTCGAAACTAACCCCAGAAGACAGAAAGCTTCTAGGACTGGATGAAAGCTGAATAAGGGAATAACAATGGATATCTATGAAGTCAAGTTCACAATTACCTGTTATGTCGCCCATGACCCCGATGATAGCGAACTGGAGCAGACTCTTGAAGATTGGGAATATGAAATGCTCGCAGAGTCAGACAGCGAAAATATGACCCGAGAGGTCAGAAAGATACAAAGTCTGGATGAACTCAGCGAGACTGCAAGAAAAAGTGACATCTTGACCGATGCAGATGAAGCTGAAGACATGACGGTTGAAGAGGCTTTTCATTTAGATCTCAATCTCCAGCACACACGAGATGAGCTTCTGGACAGACTGTCCGATGCAGAACAGGCAGCCCTGGGGCTGGTCGAGGGCTATGAAGAAGCCAGAAGAACAGGACTCGAAAAGCTGACTCTAGAAGAGAGAAGCCTCCTGGGAATCTAATTCTAGAAAGCGCTTGACAGGGCAGCCGGGTTCGGATATAATACTGTCATTGCGGCGCGGCCCCTGCGCGCGGCGAAGGCAATTCTAGATCCTTCGTGGTTCGCAACCACCGCTCCGCTTGGACTCTTGAGATTCTACTTGGCAGAATCTTCGAGAGTTGGTACAATGCTGAAACTAAGGCATATAATTGCCTTGATGCGGAAGTAGCTCAATTGGTAGAGCATCGCGCTTCCACCGCGAAGGTTGCGGGTTCGAGACCCGTCTTCCGCTCTTTGGGGATGTCGTTTAATAGTAGGACACCGGCACCCAAGCCGGAAATGGTGGTTCATGTCCATCCGTCCCCGTCCCCATCCCATCAACAATGCACCTGTCGTATAATGGTTTATTACGTCGGCTTGCCAAGTCGAGGATGGGGTTTCGATTACCCCCAGGTGCTTCTCCTTTTTGCCCCCATCGTATAGCGGCTAAGTATGACAGCTTCCCAAGCTGTAGGGGGGGTTTCAACTACCCCTGGGGGCTTTTAATAGATTTATTGACTTCTTAGCAGGAATAGCGAGTTCGAATATATAATACACTATCCAGAGGTGTATTATGGCTCGCAGTAGAACAAGTAGAATTTGGCTTATCTCTAAAGATGAATTGATAAAGTTAATAGAACAAGAAGATAGCATTTCAGATGTCTTGCGGATACTGGGTTATAACCCCAATACTGGTATTCATAAGACTCTCCAAAAAAGATGTGAAGAAGACGGAATAGATCTTACAGAGATTAAAGCTCGTGGTCTACTAAAAGTAAAGAAGTCTCATGCCAAGGCCATTCCTTTAGAAGAAATCCTAATAGAAAACTCCACATATTATCGAGGACATTTAAAAGATAGGCTCATCAAAGAGCAGATTCTTGAAGAGAAGTGTAATAAGTGTGGTATGGAAACAGAGTGGCAAGGGGAAAAGCTTGTCTTGGTATTAGACCATATTAACGGAAAGAACAACGATCATAGGATAGATAATCTTAGATTATTGTGCCCCAATTGTAATAGCCAGACTAAAACTTTTGCTGGCAGGAACGCCCACAATGGCTGGGAGAAACTTAGAGAGAATCATGCTTTTTCCGGTCCCACCCTAAATCTCTATTCCCAAATTTGTATAGAATGTAATAGGGAGTATAAATCCTCTAAAAAGAAGTCAAAATACTGCTCTCAGGAATGCGTTCACAAAGCCCAACGAAAGGTCGAGTGGCCATCCAAGGAAATTATTGAGAATTTGCTAGAAAATCATTCAATGTGTGGAATAGGAAGAATGTATGGCGTTAGTGACAATGCTGTTCGAAATTGGGCTAAGCACTACAATCTTATTTAGGTCTTTCCGTTTTTGTTGCACATAGTTAACAGAATGTTTTCGATTTATTAAGCCATCTCGTCGCCTCTTGGGGATATAACTTATGAGAGGTGATAACCCCGGCCGAGAAGTCGGGCAGAGGTTCGATTCCTCTATCTTCCGTAGAAAGGTAACGTCATGAGTTTGGTCAGAACTGTTTTGGAAGCATCAGACAGTATCCAAAACGGGAGAGATACCAACCATGCAATTGGCAAGCTTCGCGAGGAGTTGAAAGAACTGCCCGACGAAATCATCAAGCGCCGAGATGGTGAAGCCCTTGGCGCTGATGGCATTATTGGCGAAGCCGTTGATGTCATCCAGTGCATCATCGACATTGTGAGACTGGAATATCCAGATTTGTCTCATGATGAATTGGTTTCCGAGATGGAACGTCGCATGTCGGCGAAGTGTGAAAAGTGGCGTCAGAAATACGCCGATTGTGACTTTTCACCAAATAAATTCCCATTTCCCTATTGACATAAGGAGCGTGATGTGTTATCTTTAATGAGAGGGCAATCGTCAGGACGATGAAGAGCAAGCAAGAGTAGGAGAACATCATGTCTGGAATATGCAGCATTCATCAACATTACGACGCAGAATGTCGCAGGTGTAACGCGATCAAGCCCGTTCCGAAAGTCCTCCTTCAAATCAATGATGAACCTGAAACTTTCATTTCCGTTGAAGTGGACAGTGATGGATGTTTCTTCTATGTCCCTGGCGGCATGGCTTGTATCAGCAAAGAAGAGGCTCGAACCTTGCTGGCTGGCCTGATCCATTTCGCTTTCTGCGAAGAAGACGAGCATGGAAACTACGTGATCTGAAAGCGGATGACGATGAACAAACCGGCTGAGCACTACAACCTGCCATACCTTCGTCAGTGGCGCGATTCCCTGAAGGTTGATGATGCTGTTTTGACGCGAGAATGTCGAACAGGTATCATCAGTCACATCCCAAAGAAAAGCAATAAATTCAGCATTCTTCAAGGCAAAGGCCACGAGGTCAAAGTTGCGAAGGACGATTTGTTCCCGCTTGACTGGATGGACGTTGTTGATGATTGGCGTGGTCGCAAGTCCAGCCGAGGCCCTGATATCCCCCTGGAGAAACATGATGGATCAAGAACGCAAAACCCTGACTCTGAATCCTGATGATGCTCGCGACCTGATCTTTGGTGATCTCGAAGATTTTGAGATCGTCAAAGACGAGATTGTCAGCAATAGCCGTTGGAGTATCCTCCACGATCTTATCGTCAAGAAGGATGATGAGTTCTATCTTGTAGAATATAGTGTCGGTGCTACGGAACAGCAAGATGAAAGACCCTTCGAGTATGATGATGAAGTGGTCTTGAAACAAGTTTTCCCGGCTACCAAAACAATTGTCGTCTATGAATGATGTTCTAGGAGGGAACGAGCGCTAGTTTAAATCTTGGTAATTCTTGCTAATTCTTGGTTGTGAGAGGTTTTGTTAAAAATTGGAGAATGATTCATAGATGAGAACAGTTGCACATGGCATAGCTTGGTTCCCTGAACCAATCAAGCATCAGATTTTCAATCTGATGCAATGGCAATGCTCTGCAACCCGTTCCTCTTATCAAGCCATTCAACAAGGTAAACAGGGCAATGACATTCGTCTTCATGTCAAACAAAACTTCATGCAAGCCTTGAACCAACGTTATATTAACGACGCCTGCTCACTTGCCTCTCAGATCAATCACAAGCATGCCATCTTTGGAGGCAAGCAAGCATGGAAAGATATGATTTCTGGAAATATGTCCAAACAGAAATGGCAAGACAAAAGGAATAATCGACTCTATTCCAGAGGTGACAAGTCCAAACAAGGTAATCCCAATATAAAAATCCAAGGCAATAAGATTCTCATAAATGATCCATCTCAACGAGGCAAATGGCTTGAAGGTTCAGTCTTCGTTCCTGAAAAGTTCCAAATCAATCAAGAGTGTTATGATGTCAGAATCATCTTTAGAAACAACAGATTCGAAGTGAAGATTGGTTATGAGATTCCAGATTCTTTGCCTCAGCCACAAGTCGCAGGAGCAATTGGCATCGATATCAATCCTGATGGTGTTGCTTTAGTAGAAGTTGATTCTAATGGGAATCTGCTTTCTCATAGATATATTGAAAAACAAAGAATACAGTTTGCTCAAGAAAACAAGAGAAATAGTGATATTTATGAATTGGCAAAAGAAGTTGTTGCACATGCCGCTGCTTGCAACAAGCCAATTATCATAGAAAATTTGAAGTTTGCAAGGAAGAATAGAGGCAAAAAGTTCAATAGAATAGCTTCTAATTTCCCATATAGAAAGATGATTGAATCCATTCTCAGAAGAGCAGAGAAGCAAGGAATTGAGGTAAGACAGGTCAATCCTGCTTTCACGTCTATTTTGGGATTGTTGAAGTTCAAAGAGATGTACTCATTGAACAGGCATACTGCTGCGGCGTTGTGCGTTGCCCGAAGAGGCATGGGGATCAAAGAGAGACAAGATTTTGTTGTGCAAAAAGATTCAGAGAAGAAGGTTGTGAACCTTGAAGGAAGAGGAACCAGAATAGCTTTGAGTTTGAAGGCATGGCGATGGCTAGAGACAATGGTGAAGCCGAAACAAGCTGGGCTCACAGCCCTTGCATTGGCAGCAGGTCCATGATTCAAACCTGCCATAGATGCGGAATTGAGGCGAGAATCCTCAGGGTAAATCTATCCCTACAACTGGTCTGGGGTAGTTGCAGCGAAAGCGAAGAGCAGGAGTGAAAGGACTCCATGAGAGTTAGTAAGCACCAAAGATAAGTTTTACTAAGTTCTCTAAACCAGGAATATTATGTTGTTGAGCGATCTATTGGACATTCTCCACGATATCAAAGAAGAGTACGGAGATATGGAAGTCATCATTGAGGATGAGTATGGCAATGAGTTTGATCTTCTTGAAGAAGATATCATTGCTGAAGAAGAAGGCCAGCTCTGCGTTATCGGAATTGAGTTCAGCGGTGAAAACGAAAGGCTAAATTGATGGCTGTTTCCAAAACTAGGTGGGAAGCCTGGGGTTGGGTCACTTTTTGTGGCCTATGCGAAGAGCCTGTTCCTGTCGATCTTTGTCAACGGTTGGGGCACAATGCCGGAACAGATGGGCATTTTTGTTCCACCAAGGATCGGGCAGAGGAGGTTTTGCTTGCCTTTCAAAGGGCCGACGCCGAGCTTTTCGATGATGTCTTTGTGGCCAAATTAACCATCGAGATTTCTTGACGGGATTAAAGGACAATCTTGTCAGCAGAAAGAACAATCAGGAATGGCATACTGTAAGGACTGTTCCATCAATACTTTCGGCCGCGACTCTCATGATTTCTCTGGCCACATAACCCGAGAAGAGTTTGAAGAGACCGGAGAATATGTCGCAGCCGTTTGCGAAGGCTGCGGCGTGATCGGCGTAGACCACAACGGCAAGCGTGTCCAGACCTTTTCTGGGCGCAGAAAAGAAATTCAGGCCAAGGGCTTGACAGTTCTGCAAGCGCCGGATATAATTGGAGCATGTTTAGTTTAATGGGAAAAACAGTGGCTTTGCAAGTCTCAAATACTAGTTCGACTCTGGTAATGTCCATATGTCCCTGTTGGTCATGGTTGGCCGGAACGCCTGCAAAGCGTTTCTTCCCCGGTTCAAATCCGGGCAGGGACTTAGAAAACCCTCATTTGTCAAAGTCTGAAGAAAGACAACTCAATGTCCCACTATAAAGTCGGTGTTCTCGTCCCATCTTCTCTCCCCTTAGAAGAAGCCAAAGTCAAGATTGACGAGCTTCTTGCTCCCTTCGACTCTTCACTGGACCTTACGGTGCTGGTTTCAAACCTATAGATTTGCGAATATTCGGAGCATTGCAAAATGCTTAGATTTCCGCAGATTTTGAGGAACGGTTAAAGGAGAAATGGAATGTTGTACGCAGTAGCGGTTAAGTTTTTCAAGAAGGGATTCCCCTTTATTACTGAAGCAGAAGATGTCAGGTCTGCTGCTGAAAAGGCCCTGAAAGAACTTGCAGACAATGACGAACCAATGTTCAGCGGCACGCTTTTGGTTGTCGAATGGG
>Ga0210043_1001661_pt1 | contig 17340 bp, 17 predicted proteins | sample CryGeymet201501t_FD_183990 | JGI IMG/M metagenome (GOLD analysis project Ga0210043, IMG submission 183990) | Groundwater microbial communities from Crystal Geyser aquifers in Utah, USA - Crystal Geyser metaG 2015-01t (SPAdes) (version 2) | ecosystem: Environmental > Aquatic > Deep subsurface >... | reverse complement strand
GTGGGGCAAGCGCCCCTTTCGGGGGAAGACCAATTTGTGGCAGGAGGAGCAGAAAACCTGGGATATGGGGTGGGAGAATCCGGGTAGACCAATTGGCCGGTATACCCCGAAGTACATTCGAGATTAACAAAGATAGACGACATATTTGTCGCCACAGGGTTTGAGGCACTGTCAATAGGCCAACGCCCAGGTGAGGAAGTCGGTGTATACTTTCCAGCCATTCTCACCATAACTCCCTGCCATCACATACGCCGTAGGAACTAACCGCTCTTGAAAAAATTTGTGGACCAATTGATCTCGTTGATGCATTTGGTGCCGGTCAAGGGCGAGAAAGCGGGCTGAAGGAAGTTCATCCTCTTCGAAGGGGTCGGCACCCATGAGGATGTACACTAAGTCTGGATGAGGAACCGGGCGACGGTTACCCAAAGCATCAAAAACAAAACCTGTATTGAGGGAACCGCCGATTCGATTGTTCCACAGGGAATCCAAACTTTCACCCAGATTTCCGCAGTATTTGCCATCGATCTGGGGCGGAATTCCTAGGTCAAGAGTACTAGGCAAAAACGAGAGCTCAGTTCGACCGGGAGTAGTTCGAGCCTCTTCGATCGAAATATCGAGGGGCCAACCCTCGGCCATATGGATACTCAGAGTTACAATTGTAGGATCGTCAACGGTCAACGCGGCGGTACCGTCGCCCTTGTGGGCATCGACATCAACAATCCAAACCGATGTAACCTTCCTCTCGACCTGAAGCTTTCGAGTAGCGGTGACGACGTCATTGAAGACACAGAACCCCGAGCCAAAATCGGCCTGGCCATGATGAAATCCTCCACCAAGATAGAACGCCGCACCTTCCTCCAGGGCATAGAGTCCGGCCCCGTAGGTACCTCCACCTCGAGCCAAGAGTATATCGAAAAGTTCGCCCAAAGGTCGGTTTGCCGTTGATGGATCGTACCGATGATACGAACCGTCGGGGAGAACAAGTTCGAAGGCTCGCATGAGCTCGGCTTCTAAGGAAGCCCCACCGGCGAAGAGGGACTGGACGTACCGGGGGGTGTGGACTCGTAAAAGATCCTCTTTGGTAGGGCCTGGGGGAAGATTTGAAATGAGCCAGGTTGGGGGTTGGGCAGAGCTCCCTTGGGCGAGAAGGTTTTCAATTGTGTGGGCGGCGTTGTCCTTACTTATTGGTATTTGAATTCCGAAATCCGTAAGGTCCAGATGATCGTGGGGATTATAGAGCAAGTTCATGGCCATAGGATTTTTTCCTCCCTCACTCCGGGGTATTCGTCATCTTCATGGGCATTCCCGTCGCATCAATAACATCGCGCCACAGGCTACTTTCAGGGTCAACAGTATTTCGGGTTTGAACCGCTACCTCAATTGGAAGATGAACGAAGTGATTATTCACCAGGCTTACGAGGGTTTTTGTTTTTCCAGCCATTCCTGCGTGGACGGCGTTCGATCCAAGCCGAGAGCAGTACATTGAGTCTGAAGGGATGGCGGTCGAACTTCGAATAATGTAGGAAGGATCGATGTACTTGAGGCTCATAGGAATCTTGCGGGACCTAAAGTGGGCGGTAATTCTGTCCCTCAAGAAGGTTCCGATATCGCCCAGTTTCTTATTGCCCGATGCATCGGTACCAAGACTTGTGGTATCGGCGTGCATGAGGTCTTGGCCAGCTCCCTCGCTCACCAATATGACCGCGTGTTGTCGCTTTTCTAGGCGCCGTTCCAAGTGGGCGAAAAGTCCGTTCGGACTTTTAAGTTCGAAAGGCACTTCGGGGATAAGCACGTAGTTCACGTCGTGGCTCGCTATAGCCGTGTGGGCGGCAATAAATCCACTTTCCCTTCCCATTACCTTGACCAGGCCTATTCCATTGTAGGCAGAGTGGGCTTCTTGGTGGGCGGCATAGACGGCTTCTGTAGCTTTGACTACCGCGGTTTCAAACCCGAAGCTCTTTTCGATAAATGACAGGTCATTATCGATAGTCTTTGGGACCCCGATGACCGCAATTTTGAGACCTCGTTCTTGGATTTCATTGGCAATTTTGAGGGCTCCCTTTTGCGTTCCGTCTCCGCCAATTATGTACAGCTGATTTAGATTGAGTCGCTCTATGGAGTCAACGATGTCCCCGGTCCGCTCTCCACCGCCACGACTAGAACCGAGAACAGATCCACCTATGCGGTGGATATCGTCTACCACGTCGGGGTTGAGTTCCATGATACTATTATGAATTTCTCCAAAAAAGCCGTTGTAGCCATAACGAATTCCACTAATTGTCCGAACTCCGTATCGGTGCCAAAGGGTGCGAACAACCGATCGCACTACGTCATTAAGGCCGGGACAAAGACCACCGCAAGTGAGAACACCAGCCCGGACGTGGTCGGGGTTAAAATAGATCTTCTCCCGAGGACCGGCTTTTTGAAGGGTTCCGATATCGGAAAACTTGAAACCCTCTTGTCGTTCTTCGGGTCCATAATTAACATGGTAGATGATTTGTTCATCATCAGAAACGTAGTTGGCAATGCTATCGCCATACACCTTGCTGAGGGTTATGGGCGAACTGAGTTTTGGGGTTCCGAGGGATGGTACGGCAAAATCGAACTGAATCATAGTATTTCTCCGGTCATTGTGGGCTTCTCTAAGTGTACTAGATTCTTTTCTTCGATTCTATCGGTCTCTCTTAAGGGATAGCAGGACTTCGAACCGGGCTTCGACCGAGCGGGGGCCGGTTACCTTCGATACCCGAGTGTTCTTGAATTCAAAATCCCATATAAAGTTTCGCCAGTCCATACGATCAAAGCTCAAGGAAATATTTCGGGGAGATCGGGAATAAACCCAAAAATCCCTTTTTACCCGAATCTCAAATCGATCGGGGTAGGTGGTTGCTTCGATTAAGTTTCCTTCGATCGTAAAGGATCCATCAAGCAGAGTATTCGATGGAAATTGGAGGATAGTCTTGCGAAGGTCGAGGGTAATTTCCTTTTTTTCCGAGCTATCAATTACCCCCCCAGTCACCAGTTCTGAAACCTCGCGATTGTTTGGGGCCCACTCATCGTAGGGTATCACTGGATCACGAAATTCCCGAAATGATGCCCATTTCATATCATAATCCAAAGTATTTGGTGCACTTGGACGGGGCTGAAGCGAAAACCAATCCCGAAGGACAGGGATTTCTACCGGTCCATCGTCGGAATCACGAGAGTTCTGACTCCCCGGAGGTCCTCCTCCACCACCAAATGGGTACCAACTTCTATGGTTGTCTAGGCTAATAAGCCCTGTATCGTCGTTTCGATACGTGAGCGAAAGGGGCCTCAGGACCAGAAATTCAGTAGAATCGATCATCCCAAGGACTACGTGAGCTCGGGCGCTCGCTGGTGGGCTCAGCCCATCGCTCCAAAGGGGCGTTCGGCGGAAAATTACCCTGTCCCCTGCCCGGAAGGCAATTACTCGTTGCTCACCTTCCGACTCTTTTTGTCGATCGCGCCGAGCTTCTCGGACCCCCTCCTGTCCATCCCAAAGGGCCTGGTTGAACTCGTTATTCTCTTGGACGAACTCTTCAATCACCTCAAGAAAGCTCACTTCGGGCACAGAAGTCGAAGGAACACTTCCACAGCCTGTGAGGACAATCAGACTTAGGAATATCAGGCTCACTATTCTCATGAATGCTGTTCTCCATCACGAATTTTTGAATTGAGTTCAAACGAAGGACAATGATGGTTTGTCGTCTGAAAGACAACCCGACTAGGAAGTTCCCGGCTTTTTATTCCAAATTGGGTACACGAATTTGGAAAGCTCACATCCCAAGAGACCCGAAAGTAGATACATTTTCGACAAGGCGGCGGTCCGCTAACCATAGGCAGAAGGTACCGATTAATTTGTTTGAAGAAAAGAACTTTACACCCTCTCTGGCCGGGCGTACTATGAACCTATGAACATTCGATACTATCTATCAATTTTTCCTACCGAAGCCCTTATTGCGAGTAACCTCGAGCCAGCTCAGTTTGGTGCCTACATGGCTACTGGGGCAAAAAATGGCAGTTATGAGCGAATAGTGTTTATCGAAATCGAAGGAGGTCAAGGAGATTACTTCGATTGGAAGGCTGCCGAGGAGCGATGTCATCCCCATGAGGATGGTCGACCAAAGAATTCGGTGTGGCTGAGTGTCTATCGGGTACTGGAACACGTACCATTGACCGCCCTTAAGGATCTCTACATGACCACCCTCGACGGTCGAACCCTTTGCCTGGCGAAAGGAAAGTTTGTTGAAGATACCCACGGTGAATACTACGTATATAACGAGCTGTGCCCAATCAACCCTTTGGTTGTAAGCAAACTCAATCCTCTAGAATTTTCTCAGTACATGACCGACACCCATAATAAGGTAGCGGTTCCTAAAGTAGCCTTCGCAGACTTAAAGACTATCAATTTGGATGAACCTACGAAGACAGGAAACATCGGCCGAACCTACGATAGAAATCTGGAACATTTTAAAAACTGCGTCCGTCAAGTCCTTAGCCTACCCGACAAACTCAACAAAAACGTAGAACGTAGCCATGTCGAAGATTTTTCGTACTCGATTGTCAATCGGGGTATTTATTTAGGCGATGGAAAGAACCTGGTAATGTATCCAATGCTCGATATGGCCGATTTGAGGAAGAATCACTACGATTGGGCCCGAAGTGCCCTCATTTTCTAAGTTCGATCGATAAAAAAACTCGGAGGCAAAAACACCCATCCGTACAGGATCGTGCCACACCCCGTCTCTGAGGGCGTGGCTGCGTAACCGTCCTTCCTCGATGAATCCGCAGGCCTTATAACACCGAATAGTTCGCTCCACCTTACGCGGGCCCATTCTACGAAACCCCTAGGTTAACAAAGGGGTGATTGTTTGGCCTCAGAATCAAAGTCTTTCATGTATTCGAGATCCGATTAGTCTGAGCATAGGCCGAGCGTAGCAGAAAACTCATTAAATCTTCACCAAATTCTGATTTTCGTGCAGTACTGTCCCCCCATGCAAGCAACACTCACTGGTTTTGTGCGCCCCGAAGCAAAGAAATCTCAATCGGCTATCCTGATCGTTACCGATCTTCCGGATATTTCAACTCCATCGTTTGCCCTTTCTCTCCCCCATAAGAGGGAATTCTATTGTGGGGGAAGTGGGGTCTTGGATCCAAGGGATTACCCCTTAGAAAAATGGCACGAAGAACTCGATCATGGAACCCTTGGAGGAATAGTGTTCCTTGGGGACAGTAGGGCTATGGTCCTGGGCCGCTATTTCGCTCGCTACCAGCAAGGGGGCGTTTGTTTTGTCCCTAGCCTCGGAGGATTTGAGCTCCTTTTTAGTCGATGGTTTATGACCACTGAAGGACGGAAGCCTATTGTCCACTGGGATCCCGAGTGGGCTCCAGAAAATCGTACCCACGAATGGCTTTTGGGTCTCGGAACCGAGACAAATCCGAAGCTTGATTCCGTATACCAGGTATCTACCCTCCCGTCAAAGACGAGCCAAAAGGAACTTTATTCGAATTTCTTCTATTTAGTGGGCAGAATTTATGAGGCCCAGCGAGTCGTCCCTCAGTCTTCGGAACAACGAGAGCTCACTCGAGTCTTGGACGGCCTACAGAAATGTTTCCAAGATAAGGTTGCCTTCCTTACTAAGGGTTCAACTATTGTGGCTGAGGCATGGATAACTCTGGGACGGAAAGGCCTACTTCCTCCCTTGGGGCTTTCTTTCGGCCTGAGCCTAGCTGCAAGCTATCGTTTGGGGTGTGATCCTCGCAAAACCTTTGTGCTCTTTGCCCAAGGCGAAGGAAGATCCAAGGATCAGGAATGGTTTACCCAAGCCTTTTCGTCGAGCGGAGACAACCAGAAGCTGCGTCACCTTGGTGCCCTTACCCGACAGACCCTTCATAGCATTTCCGATAGTTTTGTAGCCCAAGAATTTTTTCCTCCGGGAAGCGATGTGTCCCATGCTCGGGCACTGGTATACAAGGTCTCCTAAATCTGAAAGTCTACTACCTCATCGAAACTGTTCATCATTACGTATTCGCTAGCCTTGTTATAAATTTTACTTCCCGCTGGAACCGAACTGGTAATCCATACATTACCCCCAATAACCGAGTCCGCGCCAATGACCGTCTTACCTCCCAAGATAGTTGCGCCAGAGTAGATGGTAACCCTGTCCTCAATAGTAGGGTGACGTTTTTGGTTCGCCTTATCTTTCGAAACCGAGAGCGCCCCGAGGGTAACCCCCTGATAGATCTTTACCTGGTTCCCAATAACCGTCGTCTCACCAATTACAACCCCCGTAGCGTGGTCAATGAAGAAGAATTCGCCTATGGTGGCTCCAGGATGGATATCAATTCCGGTTTTCCCGTGAACTAGTTCGCTCATCATCCGAGGAATGAGGGGGACTTTCCTAATCCAAAGTTCGTGGGCTACCCGATAAATGATAATCGCTTCAACCCCTGGGTAGGACAAGATGACCTCTTCTCTGGATCGACTTGCCGGATCTCCTTGAAAGGCGGCTTCTACATCCTTTTGGACTAAAATCCGAAGGCGAGGAAATTCTCCGAGAACTTCGGTGGCAATAGCTTCGCTCTCGATTCGGCACTGGGTTATTTCTTTTTGAGAATTATGGTGGGGACAAAAATCTGCCCCGGTAATTCGACGCTCGAAGCAGAGGCTTCGAGTAATTTCGGTAGCCAAATTTCTTAGTACTCGACTGATTGTTTCGGCGATAGTGAACTTCAGGTTTTCGTGCTCTAGGGCTTCTTCGGTTTTAAATCCTGGAAACATAAGACTTTCAAGATCAGAAATAATCGCCTGAACCCCAAGACGGCTTGGGAGGTTTGGGCCATTGAGGTGATTTATTCCCCCGATACGCTTATAACTATCTAAAAATATATCGGTCAGTTCGATAATATGTTCGTTCATGGGAAGCTACCTCTGTATTTTGGTTCTAATTATCCCTCGTAAGCCAGCGGGGTGCAACCGTCTAACCTTGGGTTTCCCTAAGCCGAGGCTCGAAAGGATTTGGATCGGGGCAAAAAATCCAGCGACTATCGAACATATTATAAACATCAATAATTTGGTTTCGTCCCACCGTCAAAGCGTGAATCCGGGTACCCAAATGTTCCTGAAGCTGTACGAGTTTAAAACTCTTCTTGACCATTATTTTGGGAATTCGAAAATCTGAGATTATGAGCAGGTCTCCGTTCTCGAAGGTGCCCGATCGAAAATACTGAATGCTTGTATCCAAGGCTGGTCTCAGGTCTGTCCCTCCCCGGAAGGAATGGCCGAGAAAATCCAAATACTCCTTCAGACTCCTTTCCCCCGACCACTCGAGGACCCGGGTTTGGTCAGAAAAACTGACTATCACCAGAGCCCGGCCCTGGTCGATCGATCGAAAAACCGCGGCCAAACTAAGAGCCTTTGCCGCTTGTTCGGGTAACCCATCCATAGATCCCGAGGTATCTATGCAAAGAACAAAGGGGCCGAGGTCCGACTCTTTTCGCCCCTCGGGTGTTGGAGAAACAGAATTCGAAGGATTCTGACGGGTTCGAAAAGCGTACTGAGATAGCCGTCCATCGGCATACTCGGCGAAGAATCGCCCTTGACCTTTGGTAGTGGCGAGGGTGGCCAACTGGGAGGGCAATAGAACCTCGAGGTCCCTACCAAGTTCGAGGCCGACTATTTCTTGACGGCCCAGAGCAGTCTCTTTCGGGGGCTCTCCCTTGGGGGTATAACGAGGATCTTGAAGGCCCCGGCGGCCGAGGGTGTCCAGCATAGCGACGATGGTGGGCTCGTGACTCAGGAACTCGGCTGTATCCTGGAGAATATTACCTTCTCTGGTTTCCCATATTCCCGGTTCCAGGTCCCAAAGGCCAGAGGAAGTACCCGTAGCCGAACGAACCCGATCTTCGGTCTGTCGGTACTTTTCTGCCGCAGCCAGGAGCTTATCGAGGAATCGAGGAAGTCCTCGTTGAGCAAGACGAATAATTCCTCTGATCGAGTCGAAGGCCACTTTTACCATCCTATCCCGGTGGGTACTTCGCAGGGCTACCCGGGTTTTGAGATCCAGGTTTGGATAGGAAGGATCTTGGCGGGGATCGGTTCTTGTTACTTCGGCAAATGAGGTAGAAAGAAACTCGGTGAGATTTCCGTCCTCAATCATTTGAGCGAGGAATTCAAGAATTTGGTGGCTGATTCTCTGGGCAAGAATCGATCGTCCCTCGAGGGTTTTTCGAAAATTTGGTACCCAGGGGTGAAGAAGCTCAATAAGGGGGGCAACAAAGACGTCGGCGAGCTCTTCGGTCGTCCGAGGAGCGGTCCTTTTCCCGGTCAGAAGAGCAGAAATTCTCTCTTCTAGATAATTTTGGATTTCATGGGGTAAGGGTAGGTGTTGGTGGTCGTAAGGGCAGGTATGTATCATTGGTCCGACGGAATGAGTTCTTCGAGGACTTTTGCTAACTCGTGGAGCTCGAGGCCAAGGGATTCTGCATTGCTATCCAGGTCGGCAATTTGTTCCCGGGACACGAACAGGTGAGTTTTTGCCTGATGACGTAAATCGGCGTCAAGGGCCGAAAGATCCGACAAGACCTCCCGACATTCCTTGCAAAGAGTTCTAGAATCCAAGGCAAGGGTGTCCCGTTCAATTTCTGGAAGTACCTTAAGAGCAGCTTTTCTATCCTCAGCAGTCGAAATTGACCTCGTTCGTTTTTCCGTACGAAAGTATCCGTGGCTCTTTTCTCCCTCTTCGGAAACGAGCAAAAGCTCATAGGGATTCGAAGAACCCTCGGCTCGAGTCAGGGTGATCGTCCTAGTTCCTTCGAGCCGACCATCGTTGTACAAAAATGCTTCCAAAGGTCTATCGACTCCAGCGAGATACTCGTCTCCATCGGGGCACCAAAGGCGATACATTTTTGGGGAACTGGGTAGAAGAATCTCGTAGTATTCTTTGTCGATTATCTTCGGTAGCTCGTAGGTTTCCCCCGAAAGGACGGAAAGCCTGCTATCAAGATCCGTGAGGAAGTTCCGTGCCCGGGCGAGAGTATGTCGAGGAATTTCGTGGATTTCGTGGAGACGGTCTTGAATAAGGCTCCGAACCTTTTTTTCTAGACCATCTCTATCATCCGGATCGTTCCAGAGACATCGACTTAAGAGAAAACAGTCCAAGAGAGAGACTTCACTCCGCCCGTGGGCAAGGGCACTCGCTTTCAAGAGATGAACAATCTTCTTCCATCGGCGGTCAGAACTGGGGCCCTGGCTTTCAAGCGACTCTCGTAGTTGAGTGAGGAGGAGGATGATTTCTTGTCCTAGATTCACCTCGGAGAGATGGGATCGAAAGTCTCTAAGTTCCTGGGGATCAATTTTTAGGTCCGGCGAAATTGGGTCCCTATAGGGGTCGCCCTCCTCGGCCAAAAAGCGGGAAAAATCACCTGAACCCAGAATCGGACTTACAACAAGACGGATGAGAAAACGATCCCAGAACGCCGCCGTTTCTTCCCCTGGATGGAGGCTGTTCGACGCACCCAAGAGTAAGGTCATAGGAATGAGAATTTCCGAACGACCATTCCGATACCTTTTTTCGTTCATGGCGGTCAGGAGGGCATTCTGAATTGGAGGGCTCGCATTCCAGACTTCATCCAGGAACACAACCTCACTATCGGGCAGGTAGCCCTCGATAAGTCGGACATATTCATCTTCGTTGGTAAGTTTTTGAATAGAAACGGGACCAAAGAGCTCATCGGGGGTTGAGAACTTGCCCATGAGGTACTCGAAGGACCTTCCCCCCCGCAAGATGCACTTCATTCGACGGGCGACCAAACTTTTTCCAACTCCCGGAGGACCGAGAAGAAAAACCGATTCCCCGGCCAAAGCCGCAAGAATACCCAAGCGAATAGGCTCGTCTCTCTGGATGAGCCCCCACAAGGAGCCTTCAATGAGGGCAGGCAGACGATTCAAAAAAGGAAGGTTCGGGGATTTCATAGTTTTAGTGTAGTTTTCCGGGCCTTGGCTGTCCACCGGGTTTTTGATACCCTAGGCTATGGAAAAATCTGACCTCCTTTGGTTCAAACAAGACAGACGAGTTCTGTACCAAGGCACTATATTTAGCCTCATTGGATCTCGACACAGTCGAGCCGACGGTGCCTCGATGGAATTCCACCTGATGGAAAGTCCGGACTGGGTCAACGTGGTAGCAACTACCGTCAACGACCAGGGGCAGGATTGTTTCGTGTTGGTTCGTCAGTTTCGCCCCGGCGCGGGAAAGTTGTCCTTGGAGTTCCCCGGGGGGCTCATGGATCCCGGCGAGGACCCACCCACCGCTGCGGCCAGGGAACTTCGGGAAGAAACCGGCTACTCACCGGGTTCGATTCGGGTCATTGGCAAGACAAATCCAAACCCCGCTTTCATGACAAATACGATGTATACGTTTTTCGCCCAGGACCTTACCCTTAGCCACGAGTTAGACCTGGATGATGACGAGTACCTCGAGCCAGTCTTGGTACCTATCGAGGATATCCTTGCCGGTAAGGTCGAAGAGTTTTTGGTCAATGGGATTATGCTCATCGCCCTAGGCTGGTATAAACTCGAGTTCGGCAAATAGGGACCCTACTATGTTTAACGAAAACGATCCTTGGGATTTTAGTACCGAACTAGAGGTAAGGGATTACGAACTAGATTCCCAAGGCATTGTGAATAACGCAACCTATCTGAATTATTTCGAACACTGCCGCCATAGATTTCTACGAGCCCGAGGAATCAACTTCATCAAACTTCAAGCTCAGGGGGTAGATCCAGTGGTCGCCGAGGTCCACATTCGATACCTCCAAAGCCTTAAGAGCGGTGACCAGTTTCGTGTGCGACTCCGATGGAAAGCAAAAGGCCAGGTACGGTATATTTTTGATCAAGAAATTCTCCGGTTGCCCGATCTCGTCCCTATAGCCCGGGGTACCTTTACCGTAGCAACCCTCGTGAATGGCAAGCCCGGACATTTTCTATTATAGTAAAGATCTATGAAAGTGGACGTTGATCAACCCGAGGAGACTTCCAAACTGAAAGTTCTTTTAGTCGAGGATCAGGCTATTGTCGCACTCATGGAGATGCGAGAACTCGAAGAGTATGGCTACTCGGCGGTCCTTGCGACCTCGGGTGAGGAGGCGTGGGACCATATACGGTCCGACCCAAGTATTTCTGTTGTTCTCATGGATGTAGATCTCGGGGTTGGTATGGACGGCACTGAAACAGCCCAGAAAATTCTGAAATTTCGGGAAATACCCGTTCTCTTTCTGTCGAGTTACACAAATCGGGAAATTGTTCGCCGAACCGAGGAAGTAACCTCCTACGGATACATCGTCAAAAACTCTGGTATTACGGTTATCGACGCTTCGATAAAAATGGCCCTTCGTCTCTTCAGAGAACGGCAACACGTCTCCTCCCAACGCCGAGTCCTAGAACGAAAGAATCAGGAAACCCGAATCCTCCTAGAGGAAGTGGTCGCTGCAAAGAAAGAAGTTCTGCTATCCCGAGAGGTTCAACAAACGCTTATCGATTTTTCGCCGATGCCAGTAATCGGTTTAGACATCAACGGCAACGTGACAATTTGGAACGATGCCGCCGAGAACGCCCTTGGTTGGACCTACGAAGAGGTGAAAGGCAATCTCCTGCCTTCTACAGACCCCGAGATTGACAAGGCATACAATGAAATGCTTGGTCAGGTACTTCAAGGGGAATCGGTCCGGAATATCCGGCTCGTCCGTCGTCGAAAAGACGGTTTACCAATCGATCTACGGGTGTCTGGGTCTGCTATTCGGTCGGTTTCGGGAGAGATTATTGGTGCTTTGGCGATTCTGTCGGGCGTGCGCCTGAAACTCATTGAATAAAAACGCCGATCAGTTGCAACGCACTGACGACAACCAGAAGTGAAGCGTAGCGGAACAAAATAGGCGCCGATCAGATTCGAACTGATGCATGAAGGCTTTGCAGGCCTCTCCCTTACCACTTGGGTACGGCGCCGGGTAGAGAGAATATACCCAACACCGCCGGAAATGGCAAGCGAGCCTGTGGGGAATGGCAGAAAGCGAGGGCCCTGAACCAAGATGACAATAGACAAAAAATTAAATAAGGAGAACTTAGCCGTATGAAGTTGAATGTTCTTTTTCTTGCCCTGACAACGTTAGTCGTATTTCTTACCTTTCTCTTTGCCCTTGGAGGTCTTATGGCCATGACTGATTTCTGGTACGGCGGAAACCCCTTGGCCGTAATTGGACTACTATCCCTCGGTTTAGCCCTTTCGACCTTCGTGATGGGTACCCTGTCCGGCGACTATTCTTGGGTCGATCGACTCTGGAGTACCGCTCCGATTGGCTACGCCTGGTACTATGCTTGGCGGGGGAGTCTTGATTACGACGGAAGCATGAACGCCCTTACTCTGCTGGCAGTTGCAGTGAGTGTATGGGGAGCCCGTCTTACCTTCAACTTTGCCCGCCGAGGTGGCTACACGGGAGAAGAGGATTACCGCTGGTCGATTCTTCGGAAACGAATTACAAATAAACTCGCCTGGCATGCATTTAGTCTTGGATTCATATCCTTGTATCAAATTGGACTCTTCGTTCTCTTTACCCTCCCTCTCTACGGGGTCTACGAGTTGGGCATGGCTGGCCTCTTGACCGGCGAATTTGGTCTCGGGCTCTCTGGCTCGCTTGTTTTGGCCTTTATCCTTTTGGTCTACGAGACGATTTCAGACCAACAACAATGGGATTTTCATACATTGAAACAACGAGTTCGTTCGGGCGAAAACGGACCAGAGATAGAATCCCATCCCTGGTTCGATGATGCGGAAGCTGGCTTCCTAAGGTCTGGCCTCTTTCGATTTAGTCGGCATCCCAATTATTTCGGTGAATTGGGATTTTGGTGGAGTATTTTCTTGGGTTACGGTAGCCTCAATGTCGGTTTTTCTTGGATGATTTTAGGACCGATAATGCTGACCCTTCTTTTTATTGGCTCTACGGTCTTCACCGAAGGAATCACCGCATCCAAGTACCCCAAATACCGGGAATACCAAAAAACAACCAGTTCGATTGTTCCTTGGATCCCGGGAGATGCAAAGGTTACAAAATCCGAAATCGCCTAAAGGGAAAGTTCGAAGCGAGCACCGGTAAGTCCAGCGAGGACCGAGTGAATTTCTTCCATCGGTTCGCTTTCTCGGTTCAGGATTCGGTATACCGCCCGTGAAATTGGCAACTTGATTCCATATCGATCAGCGTAATCCATTACATTGCTCACCGCTACCGCTCCTTCGGGGAGATAGCCAATATCTCCCAGGTGGTCGATAACGTCTTCGATCGAGGTATAGGGGGTAAGAATTTTTTTGAGGACAATTTCTCGGCCGAACCGGCGATTTCGTCCGTGAATGGAGCGGCAGGTAACGTCTAGGTCTCCTACTCCCGCGATAGAGGTGAAAGTTTCCGGGTGGGTCGAACCCATGGCTCGGGCGAGGGTTTGAATTTCGTTAAGTCCTGCTGCCAAAAGCAGACTTTCTGTATTATCGCCCACGTTGCCAGCAAAATCCTTAAGAGCATCCAAAATCCCGAAGGCAATAGCGATAACATTCTTCATAGCCGCCGCAATTTGGACCCCAACTACATCCAAAGAGGAAAAAACCATAAGGCTTGGACCGTTGAGCAACTCTCGAAAACGAATAGAGTTTTTTGGATTCCGACTAGCCGAAATGAGTCCCGTGAGTTTGCCTCGACTCACCTCTTCGGCGTGGCTGGGTCCAGAAATATACACCAGGTTACCCTTGTAGAATCCTGGCAAGTAATCTTCCATGGTTTCCAAGATCATCCGAGAACCCCTCTTGGTATGGATGAATCCCTTCGTCAGGACCCCTATAGTAGTAAGCCCTTCGGCTATTGAAGGTACCGTAATAACCTGCCGAACCGAACTGAGTAAAAAAAGTGAAGGGGTCGAAAAGATAAGAAAATCTTTACCTTCGGCCACCTCGGTTACCACAGAACTCGCCCGCAAATTGGCCGGCAGGTCGACTCCGGGGAGATAACGGGTATTTTGGTGGTCCGTGTTAATACCCATTACCACGTCGGTCTCGAGGGCCCACAGATCTACCTGATGCCCACCCTCGGCGAGGGTCTTGCCAATAGCAGTCCCCCAAGCCCCACCTCCAATTATTCCAACGGTCTTCATTCCTGCTGTGCTTCCTTTTCAAATTGATCGATAAAATCGACTATAGCAGAAATTCCTTTGCGCCAGAAGTCTGCTGTTTCGATATCGAAGCCAGCTCGCCGACACACCTCTACCGCATCAAAGGTACCAGTCTCGAAGAGAAGTGCCCGATAGCGATCAGAAAATCCCTCAGAATTATCGAGATAACTTCTATAGAGCGCTAGCCCAAAAAGTTGACCAAAGGCATAAGGAAAATTATAAAAGGCGAGATCGACATTGTAGTAGTGACCCTTGACCGCCCACATGTAGGGGTGGAGTTCATCGGGATTTAGACTATCCCCATAGGTAGCCTTTTGGGCATCAATCATAAGACTACAAAACTCTCCAGCGCTGAGCTCTTGATCTTTTCGTTTGTCAAAAACTTTAGACTCGAAGTAGAAACGGGAAAGAATATCTACAATAACCTGGGTCGATTCGCTCAAGAGCCCCTCGATAAGGGAGAGAGCTTCTCCCGGCGGGGCTTTAGAAATTGCCCCCCGGTAGATGAGGGTTTCACAGAAGATACTGGCTGTCTCGGCGAGGGTCATTGGATACTCCGCAGTTAAGGCCGGAGCATCTCTTAATACCCAGGAATGGTACCCATGACCCAGCTCGTGGGCAAGGGTTGAAAGGCTCGAAAAGCTACCGTCAAAATTTGCCAGGATACGGCTTTCTTTTTTACTCGGCATATCGGTACAGTAGGCACCACCTACCTTGCCCGGCCGAGGTTCGGCGTCAATCCAGCCCCTGTCAAAGGCCACTTGGGCGAAATCCTTTAGGTCACTCGAAAAATCTCCAAAGACCTGGAGTATGTAGTCCTGGGCTTCGGCATAAGACCACGTTTTGTCTGTCCCCTTCTTCGAGGGAAGCGGTGCAAAGATGTCATAAAAACCCAAGGTAGGAACACCTAGGACCTTCGCTTTCGTCTTAAAGTATCTACGGAAGTGAGGAAGGCTTTCTTCCATTGCTTGAATGAGTGAGTCGAGGGTGGCCCTCGAAATTCGATTCTGTAAGAGTGATCGATCAAGGGTCGACGCCCATCCCCGTCGCTTATTCAATGAAGCCGAAGCCCCCTTGACCCCGTTCAAGGATGCAGCAAAAGCAATCTCGTTTTCTTTCCACGATTCTAATTCCAGATCAAAGGCCTTTTTTCGAATAGCCCTGTCGGGGTCAAAAGCCATTGATCGAAGTTGAACGACTGTCTTGGTTTCGGAGGTCCGGGAATCCCACACCTTGCCAAGGTTCGATGATAATTGCTCCTGGAGTCTCCTCCAGGCATCAGCACCCGAACGGGAGAGTTCCGCGGCAAGGTCTTCTTCGCCAGGACTCATTTGTTTTTCTTGGTAGGCCAGCGATTCTTCAATAAAGAGCCTGTACTGTTGGAGGTCTTCAGGTAGTTTAGAAAATAGTCCGGTCTGCTTTTCGAGATCTGCCAAGGTATTTCGCAATACCGTTTGGGCAGTCTTTACCGGCACCATCTTCCCTTCTAAGTTCGTTAACTCTCCCAAGATACTACTATCGGTGGTGTTCGTACTGTACTGACAGTACAGAAAACTCCCCAGGGTACCATTGAGGTCGTTCAGTTCGTTGGTGACCTCGATAACCTGTCTTAGCCACCCAATCGGATCGAGATCTTTCGTATCGTCGATCGATGGACCCTGGGCAATTTGTTGGAAACGCCATATGAGGGTCTCAATCCGTTTGTGTGCATCCCGGTACTCGGGGCTTTCAAGCCCTGGGTAGATGGATTCTAATTGCCATCGGGGGGGATTAGTAGATCCACTTAGCATGTTCGTCCTCGTACTCAATTATTTCTGTAGGGCTAAAAAAGAGCTGTATTTCTCGCTTGGCGCTCTCGACCGAATCGCTGGCGTGGATGACATTTCGATTTGTTTTTTCCGAGAAGTCGCCTCTGATTGTGCCCGGAGTGGCCTCGTCAGGGTTTGTGGGGCCACAGACCTTTCGGAGCTGGTGGGTGGCGTGTTCGCCCGATAGGACCATGGCTACCACTGGTCCGCTGGTCATATAATCGACCAGGCCGTCGTAAAAAGGTTTGCCTTGGTGTTCGGCGTAGTGCTGTCCTGCTAATTCCCGAGATATATTCATGAGTTTTAGGGCAAGTATTCTGAGTCCCTTGCGCTCAAGTCGACTTATAATTTCGCCAACCACGCGACGTTGGAGTATACCGGGCTTAAGCATTGCGAATGTTTTTTCGTGGGCCATGGTGGGATGGTCCTCCTTTATTCTATGGATTTTCTCATCTTACCATAGTAGTACAGGAAACCGTGGGTAGTGCACGAAACCTTGTGGAAAAAAAAGTTTTTTTCAAAAATTTGAATCAGCAACCATGTTCTTGTAGTGAATAGAAATATGGGGACCTCTATAATCGGAAAGGTCACCCGCTACCGCTGCACCAACTGCGGTCGCACCTTCGGCTACCGCACCTTTCACGTGGGGTACTACACCAAGAAATCTATATCACCCCAACAACATAAACATCCTCGCCGGTAAGGAGTACGAGTTCATCTACGGTCTGGGACTCTCGGTGCTCAAACGCAAAGGGCGAATGACTCGGAAGCAAAAACTCAAACGAGACAAACTGGAGAAAGCCCACAAGACCGATTCGAAACAGACCCTGAACAGTGTGCATAACTTGTTACAGGGCTTTAAGGTAGCTGTCGGTGTTAGTGCTCCAAAGCTTGTGGGAACCGAATTTTCCCCCGCAACCGGGGGGCAAAAAGCCGCCATTTAAGGTCCGGGAGACCAACGGACAGGCACTTTTTTCCCTCATTACTAGGAACTATGCACCTTCCCACAAGCTTTGGTGCACACAGCAAGCTTTACCGCAACTACCAGAACCTGCTGTTTGTCGCGAACTAACTTGATCGACAGATCCGAAAAGATAACGCGAATCATGTGAGGCAAACGATTCAGTTTGCCCAGTGTCCCCAGGCGATGATGGCGAAGCTATTGTGTATCTCCCTGGCGGGTCAAAGGGTGGAGACAGGGGGACAAGCGATCTCGGGTGCAGATGATGGGGAAGAGTGAGTTATGGGAAGAGGAAGAGAAGACCTGGGACATGGGATGGGAGAACCCGGGCCGGCCGATTGGGC